>Ga0208299_1001311_pt1 | contig 18906 bp, 21 predicted proteins | sample 15_taG_FD_184089 | JGI IMG/M metagenome (GOLD analysis project Ga0208299, IMG submission 184089) | Marine viral communities from the Subarctic Pacific Ocean - 15_ETSP_OMZ_AT15312 metaG (SPAdes) (version 2) | ecosystem: Environmental > Aquatic > Marine > Oceanic | place: Pacific Ocean | collected...
GAGAACCACAGAAATTTCTTCTAATAGTTATGTAGATTATTCATTAGAAGAATCTTATAGACTATATGCAAAATTAAATGGTATTGCTGATTGGGAAGATATGACTAATGAACAAATGACCCATATTGAAAGAATGTGGTTGATTAGAAATATTAATTTATCAAGAATATTAACCATGACATTTGAATATTATAGAGATGAATTAAATTATGCAGGAGGTACTAAAGATCCACAATTTGCAGATCAACAAACCCCAGAGGAGGAAACAGAAGAACAAACAGCAGCAAAAGAGGAAAAAAAATCACAAGAAGCCCGTAAAGATAAAAATAAGGTATTTGATTACCTTTACGATATAAAAACAGTATGGGAAAAAGGTAACATTAATTTACAGGATTTATACGGTTTAAATAAAGAAAGAATAGGAGAAATTATAAATCCCCAAGGTGATGATGCAACAGCAAAAGCAAAGACCTATTGGAATAAAAAAGTAAATTTTCCCATTTATCCTCAAAATTTCAATCCAAATTCTGTAGATGTTGTTAGATTAAACATTCAACCCCTATCAAAACAGTATTTTATAAGGTTAGGAACTTTTTTAGAATATCTAGAAAAACATGTAATCCCTAAAATATCCACAGGAAAAGATGAGGACCCACCAATGCTTTTAATTGATTACCACCCAGAAAATAATATATGTTATGTTATAGACCAATCAATTTCACTAGATATTAATAAAACTATTGTTAGGAATAAAGGTTTTTACATTGGAAAGGATTATGAAAACATATATTCTAATTTAAATAAATTTATATATAGTGTTGATGGTTTTTTATATGGTAATATAATGAATATTTATTTAAATTTTGCAAGAATAGAAGAGTTATTTGAGAATGTTGATGATCAAAACCAAGTTAGTATTTTCTCTATCTTAAAAAATTTAGCTACGGATATTAATGAATCTTTAGGTAATTTGAATAATATTGAACCTGTCATAAATAAAGAAAAAAATATTGTTACTTTTATTGACCAAACTTCTATTCCAGGACTAGAATCAATATCCAAAACTTTAGAGGGATATAAAGAATTTACTACACCAAACACAACCTTAGAAATTTATGGATACAATAATAGCAAACCGGGGGAAGTAACTTCAAACTTTGTAAGGAATATTGGTATTACTACTGAAATAAGTAAGGAATATGCTACTATGATTACTATTGGAGCAACTGCAAATGGTGCAATCCCTGGAAAAGCATCCACAGCTTTTTCCCAATGGAATATTGACATTAATGATAGATTTAAAACTAATATAATTGATGGAGAAGCAAAAAGAAATGCAAACCTCAAAAAACAAAATGAATTAGTTTTAAAAAAATATGGAGATATGCTAGGAAGAAATAATGGAATATTAGGTTTAGATAAAGAAGGAGAGAATAATTTTACAATAAATGATGATACTATTTCCCTAAATAAAGATGTAGCCTCAAATTATTATTATTATGCTCAAGCAGAAACCAGTAATCAAAACCATGATTCTATAGAAAGTTCTATAGGATTTATTCCCTTTAATCTAAAAATAGAAATGGATGGGTTAAGTGGGATAAAAATTTACAATAAAGTAAAAGTTAATACTTCATTTTTACCCACAAATTATGGCGAAACATTAGATTTTATAGTAACGGGGGTAAACCATAAATTAAGTGGGAATGAGTGGGTAACTAACTTAGACACTATAGCAACAACCAAAGATAAATTTTCTAAATAGTTAAAATATGTCTAATAAATATAAAATAGTAAATACCCCTGAATTGCTAACATCAATATTTGGAGATCCCACAAGTGATCAATATTCTAGCTCTGGGACCACAGGTGCATCTAGTAGTACTACAGGGACCACAGGTGCATCTAGTAGTACTTCATCTACCCCACTTACCGAGGAAGAAATTAAAAAATCAAAAATAAGAGTTAAAATTTTAAGATATTTAGATGATGGAAGACAAACCTTAGGTATTATGCAGGTTTATAATGAAGATGGAAGTGAAAAATTTGAACTTAAAACTGTTGAACTCCCCTATTTAGGTAATAAAAATAATATAAGTTGTATCCCCCCAGGAAAATATTTAGTAAGACCTCATAAAAATGATCATTATGGGAAATGTTTTTGGGTAATTGGTCAAGAAGCTAACAATTATAAATGGAATAAACTCATAGGAAATGGTTACACAAGGGGTGCTGTATTAATACATAAAGGACCAAATTCTACTTGGTTAGCAGGGTGTATAGGTCCTGGAACCAAGTTTAATAGTTATGTTAAAGGACGATTAGTAAAAGATAAATATGGGGCGGGAGGAAGTGCTGGAAATGTTCAGGGAAATCCTTATGGAATGGTAAGTGAACAGAATAGCAAATTAGCTTTAAATAAATTAACTAATATTTTATGGAAAACCCCAATGAAGGACCATTCATTCTATATGGTTATTGAAAATAATTCCCCCTTACACACTCAAGCTACTCCTCAAGTATTAAATGCATTAGGAATACCCCCAACATTAGGAACATAAATTATGGCTAAGTATTATCCAAAATCTCAAATAACATCAAATCTTTATACTAATGGGGGAGAATATATGTTATCCTTTAATAGTAAAGAATATATAGGTTATTATTATAAAATTTCAAATGGAGATATTTTTGCTGGGAAAGATTTTACTACTACAAACCAAATAAGATTAATTCCTTTAGCATCTGGGGTAGCAACACCTTCTCCAAAGGGGAGGGAATTAGTATTTGTATATAATTGGGATGGTGGAGAATCTTATATTTCCCCCAATAGTTTAATAATAAATGAAGTTTACAATAATTTAAAATTCCAAAATCAACTACCTAATTCCCAATTCCTTCCCACCCCCTATTATTCTGTCCCAACTCTTGAAGAAAAGGAAATAGGGGAATATAGAAGATATTTTGCTAAAAGAACAAATGAATTAATTTACATGGAGATATCAAAAGAAACCTATGATAAATTTAAAGCAAATGACCCTACAATAGTCTCTAGTCTATATCATTGTATATTTTTACCTTGGTCCTTACCAACTTTAGAAGAAAAGAAAATAAATAGTGAAACAACAAACCGAAATATAGTAGCTCTAGTAGAAAAGGATAATAAATGGTATGGTTTTTCATCTTACTTCCGAGGAAATTTTGGCTAACCCAAAAATTAATTGTATATTTACTATATGTTTTATATAGTAGAAACAAAAAGACAATTAAACGAATTTAATAAAAAGGGTTATAGGGAAGCTTATATAGAGGTTATACCCTACTCTGATAAAACACACCCAACAATTACAGATGTTAGTTTAGTTTATATTAGACCATTTGAAGCAACTAAAGGATACATTTTTACAGTAGACCATAGCGAGGGCTTGCCGTTAAACAGCGATTTAATTGAAGAATTAATTAGCAAATTCGATAAGTTATACGTTTGGGGTAAAAAGGAATTTTCGCATTTTTACTGGCAGTTTAATGAAGTAACTGATTTATTATTATTGGCTCCTAGCTATGAAAAATTAACAACTCAAACACATAGATTATTTAACAGTTATAAAAGATATAAAGATAAATTGGATATTAATAAAATTATTCCTATCGTTAAACATTATGAAGCTTGTGAAAAAAATTATAATAATTTAAAACAATATAAAGATGAACCCGTCAACAAATTTTACAACAACTCAATACCATTGGTATTCAAATTTATCGAACAAAATGGTATACGAGTGGATCCCCAACTCTTCGAAGACTACTTCGACTGTGGTAGCAAAGATAAAGTGTACACACAATACAACTCCAACACCACCACCACAAGACCCTCTAACAGATTTGGAGGAATCAATTTTGCAGCCTTAAATAAAGAAAACGGATGTCGTAAAGCATTTATACCAGAAAACAATAAATTTGTTGAAATTGATATCTCTGCTTATCATCCTACCCTTGCTGCCCATCTTGTGGGTTATAAGTTTGATACTGATGATATTCATGCTTCCTTTGCAAAAATGTACAACGTGGATTACAAAAAAGCTAAAGAACTTACATTTAAACAATTATATGGGGGTGTATTTAAACAATATAAAGATTTAGAATTTTTCCAAAAAGTACAAAAATATGTAGATGAATTATGGGAAAAATTTAATACTGATGGTTATATTGAGTGTATGATTTCAAAATATAGATTTGAAAAGGATAAATTAGATAACATGAATCCACAAAAATTATTTAATTATCTGTTACAAAATTTGGAGACGTCACTTAACGTTCGTATAATGAAACATATAATAAAAAGAATAATAAATAAAAAATCTAAATTGGTACTTTACGTATACGATAGTTTTTTATTCGATTTAGCAGATGACGAAGAATATTTAATAGAAGACATAAAAAATATCTTTAAAAGATATAAATTAAAAGTAAAACTTAAACATGGAACAAACTACGATTTTGAATAACATAGGTAGTATTTATCAAGAGAAATACGATTTTGAAAACCCAAGAAATATAGGAGAATTGAATAACAAATTATTTTGCACCTTCACAACATTAGAAGGGGTTGATGGGTTAGTAAAAGATTTATCATCCCAATATTCTATAATGTATAATAAAATGTTTGTTCTTTATATTAAGAGCAATGAGGAATATGTTATCACATATAATGTAGACCAAGGTAATGTTCAAGACATTCCAGAAAACACTATTTTAGTTCATAGAAAAAAAGAAACAAATACTTTATACACAATAAACGCCTTAAATGAACTTATAAAAAGTCTTAATGGTGGAGTTGTAGATACTAAATTCCCCATAGACTGGCAACATTATAAAAACTGCGTTTTATTAACTCAACATAATGAGTTAAAACAGCTAAATACAAAAATTCATAAAATAATTGAATTATAATTTGGCTACCACATTCTCTTTCATTATATTTACCCCGAATTAATTATTAAAACTTAAAACTAAATGGATTTAAATGCTATTAAGTCGAGATTGAACACCTTAAATAAGCAATCAAACTCGCAAAACAAAGAAAAAAAGGATTATACCTTGATTTATTGGAAACCTAAACAAGAGGGAAAATATCAAATTAGATTTGTTCCTTCGGCACATGAAGTTACTAATGATCCCTTTCATGAAATTATGATGCACTATGGAGTAGGAAAATTTCCTATTATGGCATTAACTAATTGGGGAGAAGATGACCCCATTGTTGATTTTACTGCTAAATTAAGAAAAACATCTGAACCAGAAAACTGGAGATTAGCTAAAAAACTTTACCCTAAAATGAGAATATTTGCTCCTGTAATTGTTAGGGGTGAAGAAGATAAAGGAGTTAGATTATTTGAATTTAGCAAAACACTTTATATGGAATTATTATCAATTGCGGATGATGAGGATTATGGTGATTTTACGGATGTTGCTGAAGGACATGACTTTGTAGTTAATGCTACTAAAGTACAAGATAGGTTAGGTTTTAACTTAAGTTTACGACCAAAACCAAAAACATCTCCTTTAAGTAAAGATGCTAAAGAAGTTAAAGAATGGTTAGCTACTCAACCTTCACTGTTAAAAGAAAGATTTAAGTACACTTATGATAAAATGAAGGAAGAACTACAAAAGTTCATTTCCGAAGAAGAAAATGGAGAAGAAGATGAAATATTATCTGAACCTATAAGTGAATTTGATAGTGATACTAAAGAAGTAAAGTCAAATAAAAATAATTTTAACCTTGAAAGCCAAGGAAAAAAAGTAACATCTAAAGCCACAGAGTTTGATAAAATGTTTGATGAGGGTGATGATGATTTACCATTTTAAATAGAGTTATATGGCGAAAAGAAAATCCTTACAGGAGGCAGTCTCTAAAGAAATAAAATCTAAATTTGATTTAAGTTCCTTCAAAGAAAAGAAGGGACTTAAACAAAATATCAAATTTAAGGAACAAGAATGGATTCCATTGTCTAAAGCTTTCCAAGATGTAACCTCAATTCCTGGTATTCCTATGGGACATATTGTTTTACTTAGGGGCCACTCAGATACCGGTAAAACAACAGCCCTACTAGAAGCAGCAGTTTCAGCTCAAAAAAGAAAAATACTTCCTATTTTTATTATTACAGAAATGAAATGGAATTGGGAACACGCTAAACAAATGGGATTAGAAGTTAATGAAATTGTTGATAAAGAAACAGGTGAAATAGTAAATTATGATGGTAATTTTATATATGTTGATAGAGAAACTATTAATTCAATTGAAGATGTAGCTGTGTTTATTTTAGATTTAATTGATGAACAAAAGAAAGGTAATTTACCTTATGATTTATTATTTTTATGGGATAGTATAGGATCAGTACCTTGTGAAATGTCCCTTAAATCTAATAAAAACAACAACGAGTGGAATGCTGGAGCTATGTCAACACAATTTGGAAATAATGTTAATCAAAGGATTACATTATCAAGAAAAGAATCATCTCCCTTTACTAATACATTAGTTTGTATAAACAAAGTTTGGACAGCAAAAGCAGAATCTCCAATGGGTAAACCTAAACTAATGAATAAAGGTGGATTCGCAATGTGGTTTGATTCTACATTTGTAGTTACCTTTGGTAACATTTCAAATGCAGGAACATCTAAAATTAAAGCAATTAAAGATGGAAAACAAGTTGAATTTGCTAAACGTGTTAATCTCCAAATCGATAAAAACCATATTAATGGAGTCACAACCAGAGGAAGAATAGTTATGACCCCTCATGGTTTTATAAATGATAATGATAAGGAACTTAAAGAATATAAAAATGCTAATGCTTCCGCTTGGAGAAGTATTTTAGGCGGAAGTGATTTTCAAATTGTAGAAGAAGATCATGAGGTAAACGATATTTCTTCTTACACTGAAGAACCAGAATAAACTATGAGAAAAAAAGAATTACTAGCCCTCTTGAATGATGATCAAGGGAATGATACAAGTATGCCTAAAGGTGATAGAATTCTATTAATAGATGGATTAAATCTATTTTTTAGAAACTTTGCTATGTTACAAATGGTTAATCCAAAAGGAGTACATATCGGGGGGCTAGGTGGTTTTTTTAGATCCTTAGGAGCATTAATAAGACAAATCCAACCCCATCAAGTATATGTAGTATTTGACGGGGCTGGTTCTTCAATGAATAGGAAAAACCTTGTTCCCGAATATAAATCAGGTAGGGAAACACAAAAAATTACTAATTGGGAAGTATTTGATAATTTAGAGGAAGAACATGATTCTAAAATAGATCAAATAGTAAGAATTATACAATATTTAAAAACCTTACCTGTTAAAACAGTATCAATAGATAAGGTAGAAGCGGATGATATTATCGCGTATTTAAGCCATAAGGTATTAAAACAACGCGGTGACAAAGCATTCATAGTATCTAGCGATAAGGATTTCCTCCAACTGGTAAATGAAAATGTTGTTGTTTACAGACCTATAGAAAAGAAATTTTATACCAATAAATTTTTTAAGGAAAAGTATAACATGCCTCCTGAAAATTTTATTATTTATAAGACGCTTATGGGTGATAGTTCTGATAAAATAAAAGGTGTAAAGGGGTTGGGTCCTAAAAAATTACAACAATTATTTCCTGAATTAAATAAATGGGAAGTTTCATGGCAAGATATTTTGGATATTTGTGAAAGAAAGTTTAAAGACCATATTATATATGCTAGGATAATTCAAGAGGTTAATGAATTAGAAAAAAACTACAAAATAATGGATTTAAGTAACCCAATGATGAATGAAAAAGAAAAAGAATACATAAATGAATGTGTAGAATCCAAAGATTTACCGTATATTCCTAAAATGTTTACAGATCTATACAATGAGGATGAATTAGGAGGAATGATTAGAAATGTAGATTTCTGGTTAAGAGAAAATTTTATAAAATTAGTTTCAAAAAATAAGTTATGACATTACAAAAATTAGATGAGTATGGACCTGGGTTCCAAATTAAAGTATTATCCTCACTTTTAACTCATAAAGACTTTTTAGTTAACATTTATGATATTTTAAATGAAGATGATTTTAATAATCAAGCCCATAAATGGATTATAAAAGAAATACTAAACTATTATGATAAGTACCACACAACCCCCTCATTAGATATTTTAAAAGTTGAAGTAAAGAAAATAGAAAATGAAGTACTACAATTATCAATTAAAGAACAATTAAGAGAAGCTTATATTGCGAGTGATGAGGATTTAGAATATATTCAAGAAGAATTCTCCACATTTTGTAAAAACCAACAATTAAAACAAGCATTACTTTCATCAGTAGATTTACTTAAAGCTGGGGATTATGATTCTATAAAAATAATGATTGAAAATGCTCTAAAATCAGGTCAAGATAAGAATTTAGGACATGAATATAATTTAGATATTGAAACTAGATATAGAGAAAATAATAGAAAATGTATTCCAACACCTTGGGACAGAATAAATGATTTATTACAAGGAGGACTTGGTGGAGGAGATTTTGGACTAATATTTGGCAACCCAGGAGGAGGTAAATCTTGGACATTAGTTGCCTTAGGTGGACATGCTGTTAGATTAGGTTATAATGTTTTACATTATACATTAGAATTGGGGGAAGATTATGTTGGATTAAGATATGATGCCTTTTTCACTCAAATCCCCGTAGACCATTTACCTAAACATAAAGAAAGAGTTGGTGAAATAGTTCCCCAAATTCCTGGTAGATTAATTATAAAAGAATTCCCAACAGGAAGAGCTAGTATTCACACAATAGAATCTCATATTAGAAAATGTGTAGACCATGATATTCAACCTGATTTAATTTTAATAGACTATGTTGATTTATTATCATCAAAAAGAAAGAATGTAGATCGTAAGTATGAAATTGATGATATTTATACAAGTACTAAGGGATTAGCTAAAGAATTAAACCTACCAATTTGGTCAGTTTCTCAAGTAAATCGTGCAGGAGCAAAAGATGATATTATTGAAGGGGATAAAGCAGCTGGTTCTTATGACAAAATTATGATTACAGATTTTTGTTTATCATTATCACGAAAAGCAAAAGATAAAGTAAATGGAACAGGAAGGTTCCATGTTATGAAAAATAGATATGGAATGGATGGATTAACATTTGGAGTAAAAGCAGACACCTCAACAGGACATTTTGAAGTCCATGATTATAATGAGGATGATGAACTAGTTACAAACCAACCCCCATCTCGCCCAGGAGAAATTGATAGTTGGGATAAAGACCATTTATCAAATCAATCAGTTACAAAAAATTTTTTTATTAATTCCTAAAAATCAATTAAAGATATGACAAAATTAAACCTCCCCCAAGAAATTTATTCTAAAATAGTTGTTTACAACAAGTATGCAAAATATAATAGAAAGAAGAAAAGAAGAGAAACTTGGGAAGAAATAACTACTCGAAATAAGGAAATGCATCAAGAAAAATTTCCTGAATTAAAAGAGGATATTGAACAGGTTTATAAGTTCGTTTATGATAAAAAAGTTTTACCATCAATGAGAAGTTTACAATTTGCAGGTAAACCTATTGAAATAAATAATTCACGAATATTTAATTGTTCTTACTTACCTATTGAGGATTGGAGGGCTTTTAGTGAAACTATGTTTTTATTACTTTCAGGATGTGGGGTAGGGTATTCAGTACAAACCCATCATGTTGAAAAGTTACCAGAAATAAAAATACCTACTAAAACAAGAAGATTCTTAGTAGGAGATTCTATAGAGGGATGGGCGGATGCTGTTAAGGTTTTAATGAAATCATATTTTGGTATTTCAAACTCTAGACCCAAATTTGATTTTAGAGATATTAGGCCAAAAGGATCAGAATTAATTACTGTGGGAGGGAAAGCACCAGGTCCAGAACCATTAAAAGAATGTTTATTCCAAATTCAAAAAGTATTAGATAGAAAAAAAGATGGAGAACAATTAAAACCCATAGAAGCCCATGATATAGTTTGTCATATTGCAGATGCAGTTTTATCAGGAGGTATTCGAAGGGCAGCTTTAATTTCTTTATTTGACTTACATGATGCAGAAATGTTAAGTAGTAAATATGGAAAATGGTATGAAAAAAACCCACAAAGAGGAAGAGCTAATAATTCTGCAGTTGTAATTAGATCAAAAGTAAAAAAGAAAGATTTTTTCCAATTATGGGAGAAAATATCAGCAAGTGATGCAGGTGAACCTGGGGTTTATTTCTCAAACGATAAAGATTGGGGAACTAATCCTTGTTGTGAAATAGCACTTAGACCTTACCAATTTTGCAATTTAACAGAAGTTAATGTTTCTAATATAGAATCTCAAGAGGATTTAAATGAAAGAGTAAGAGCAGCAGCCTTTTTAGGTACATTACAAGCAAGTTATACTGATTTTCATTATCTAAGAGATATTTGGAATAAAACAACAGAAAGAGATGCCTTATTAGGAGTGGGAATGACTGGAATTTGTTCTGGTGAAATTTTAAAATATGATTTAAAAGAGGCAGCACAAGAAGCTAAGGATGCAAATGAAGAAATAGCAAAAATAATAGGAATAAAGAAGGCAGCCAGAGTTACAACTGTAAAACCTTCTGGGACTAGTTCTCTAGTTTTAGGAACATCTTCGGGTATTCACGCTTGGCATAATGATTTTTATATTCGAAGAATGAGAGTTGGAAAAAATGAATCCCTTTATACTTATTTGATAAATAACCATCCTAAATTAGTTGAAGATGACTTATTCAAACCTCACTTACAAGCTGTAGTTTCAATACCACAAAAAGCACCTGAAGGGGCAATTTTAAGAACAGAATCTGCATTAAATTTACTTGAAAGAACAAAAAAATTCAATATGGAATGGGTAAAAGAAGGCCACAGAAAAGGAGATAACACAAACAATGTATCAGCAACAGTATCAGTTAAACCAGATGAATGGGATAAAGTAGGAAATTGGATGTGGGAAAATAGAAAAACTTTTAATGGTTTAGCTGTTTTACCTTACGATAATGGGAGTTATAAACAAGCCCCTTTTGAAGATATTAGTGAAGATTTATATTTAAAAATGGAAAGATATTTAACTCGCATAAATTTAAAGGTGATCAAAGAGGAAACGGATGAAACAGATCTTAATGGACAAGTCGCCTGTTCTGGTGGAGCCTGTGAAATAGTGTAAAATTTTCAATATTTATAATAGTATAAAAACTATTAATATGAAATTTGTAAGCGACATATTTACCGAAGATAAAAAAGATAATAAATTTTCATCTAAAAAAACCCTAGGAATTACCTCAGGTGTACTTGTATGTATAGCATTTATAGGAGATGGTTTCCATTGGTTTACAGTAAATGAAAACTTATTTAACTCAATGTTAATATTCTCAGCTACAATGTTGGGAGTATCAACTATTAAGGCTTTTGCAAAAAAAAACAATAATAATGGAGACACTTAGACACGGGGATAAAGGTGAAGAAGTAAAAAAACTCCAAAAACTACTACAAATTACTACTGATGGGATTTTTGGATCAGGTACTGAGTATTCGGTTATGAAATTTCAAGGACAAAATGGTTTAAAGACTGATGGTATTGTTGGTGCTAAAACATGGGGAAAATTAACAATAAAAAACAAAAAGGTCAAAACATCTTCATCCAAATACCTATGGTTATTTGATAATGGTCATGGTGGTATTATTAATGGAGCATATCAAACACCAGGCAAACGATCTCCTAAATGGGAAGATGATACTCAACTATTTGAGGGTGAGTTTAATAGAAGTATTGTAAATAGATTAGTAGAATTATGTAAAAATAATAATATTGATTATGTTAATTTAGTGGATACACAACAAGATGTTTCATTAAGAAAAAGAACAGACGCCGCAAATGATATTTATAGAGAACAAAAGGATAAAGATGGAAAGGATTGTATTTATGTTTCAGTTCACGCTAATGGGTTTTCAAAAGAATCAGCTCATGGTTGGTCAGTATATACAACAGTAGGTGAAACCAAGTCTGATAAAATAGCTCAAATATTATTTGATAAAGCAAAAGCTGAATTTCCTAACCACAAAATGAGAAGAGACACCAGAGATGGTGATGACGATAAAGAGGCCAATTTTTGGGTATTAAGGAAAGTAGTGATGCCTTCTATTCTTTCAGAAAATTTCTTTATGACAAATAGAGAAGAATCAAGATTACTTTTAAGTGAAGAAGGAAGAGATAGAATCGCTAAAATCCATTTCCAAATGATTCAAGAAGTAGAGGCTTCAAAAATCGTATAAATGAAAAAATATACCCTCCCAATATTAATTGCCTTATCGGCTTTATCAGTGTCTATGTCTGCAGCCTTTTATTCAGTTAATGGTTTAATGAAATTATTTGCAGGTGCCTCATTTGAAGTAGCAGTTATGAGCGCAAGCCTAGAAGTTGCTAAATTAGTAACTGCTTCTCTTCTTTATCAATATTGGGGTACAATTAATAAATTTTTAAAGGTATATTTAACTATAGCCTGTGTTATTCTAATGTTTATAACAAGTGCAGGAATATATGGTTTTCTTTCAGGAGCATATCAATCAACAGCTACTAAATCAGAAATAGCAGTAAAAGAATTAGCTGTAATTGAAATGAAAAGAACACGATTCGAAGAAAAAAAGAATGAATTAAAAGTTGAAAAAACACAACTTAACACTTCTGTGAATGATTTAAGATTATCACTTTCAAACCCTACCCAAGTCCAGTATATTGACAGGGAATCAGGTCAGTTAATTACTACAACATCTTCTAGCACTAGAAGAGCACTTAAAAAAGAATTAGATATAGCTGTTAAAGATAGGGATACAGTAGCAATTCAAATTGAGGCGGTAACCGATTCTATTTCAACACTAGATATAGCAGTTCTAAATAAAGAAACTAATAATGAAGCAGAAAGAGAACTAGGTCCTTTAAAATATATTTCAGAACTTACAGGAAAACCTATGTCAAGTGTAATAAATTGGCTTTTAATGTTAATTATATTTGTATTTGACCCCTTAGCTATATCATTAGTAGTAGCAGCTAACTTTGCTTTTAATAAAATAAAACCAAAAGAAAAAAAGTTATACACAAAAAAAAACTGGATAGATGAAAACCAAACAGCAAAAACAAAAGAGGGGAATGTGGTTAATCCAAAGAAAAAGGAAAAACCTCAAAAAAAGAAAACAATTACAAACACAGATGATGGGAGGATTAAGGAGTTGGAAAAACAAATGAAAAAAGTTGATGAAAGTGGAATAATTGAAAAAAGAAGAGAAGAACAAAGAATGAAAATCCAATCCGAAATAAATAAAATAAAAAAAGAGGATGATGATAAGACAATAACTTATTAACTTCTCTGCGAAAATGCTTGGCTACCGTAAAAAGGGTTCGTATATTTACGGCGTTGGTTAATTAAGAGCAACATTAAAATAAAGGTTATGTATAAAGTAATAGAATTAGCAGATAAGTCATATGAAGAATTAATAGACGGTGAAAGTGTATATTATTCATGTTATGAAGATTTACCAACATATGCACAGATATATCTTAATAATAAGGTAGTAGAACAATTAGCTGAAGAGCAAGTACAACAAGATGCTTATGAATCAGGTAGAGTATTTTTTTAAATAAATAAAAAATGGTAAAAAGAGGTAGACCGGTTGAAGAACCAAAAGAAGAACAAGTAAAATTTACTCAAGTAATTAAACATAGTGATGGTGCTGTAACAACTTGGTATTGGGATAAATCAATTAGAACAGATGGACCAATTAAGACAGTAACTAAATGGCCTAAAGGTGCTTTAGATTTTGAACAAGTTCAAGAGGCACTTCCTAAAACAAAAAGAAAATATGCTTTAGATGATGGTAGAATAGTTGGTTACACAAGGGCTAAAGCTTTAGGAGTTATATAATATTTATAGCCATATAATAAAACATGGCCAATTACACATTTCACAATCCTTCAGGTTCAGCATATTTTGTTCACGAACTTATTCCAAGAGAAACAGATGGATATTTTCCAACTTCATCAGCCCAAATAGCATACTTTTCAGGTTCATCATTTTCAAATTTAACAAGTTCAGTTACAAATCCAATAGTAGCATATTGGACAACCGGAGTTACAAATGGAGTAGGAACCGTAAATGGAGGATTTCATTGGGGAATGGTAATTCCTGAAGGCACCTCATCTGTTGATTTTACACCAGGAGCAACAATCCCAGTTTCAGAATCAATATTTAGGGGAACAGGTGAATTTACTCTAATATTGACTACTTAATGGCAACAGCAATTTACACACCATCAATGCTAAGAGGAGCGGGTACTCGAGGAGTACCTGAAATACCTGCTGGTTCATCATTTTCAAACACTAAATCTATACTTTTTGACGGTAACGATGATTATATAAATTGTGGTAATGATAGTTCATTACAACCCACAGGAGCAATAACATTATCAGCTTGGGCAAAATTAACTGCAAGTAGTTATAGTGATTACAAATCATTAATAACGCAAGACCACCCAGCATACGCAGGATTATATAACGGTTATCAATTAAGATGGGGAATACATACCAGTTTATTACAACCCTATTTAAATTTTACTTTATGTGATAATAATACTCCAGCTGCATATGCAATAAGTGGGTTATTTGCTCCATCAACACCCCTAAACACTTGGCATCATATATGTGGAATTTGGGATGGTGCAACAATGGAATTATTTTTTGATGGGGTTTCTATGGGAACTTTAGCTTTTAGTGGTACTATTACATATAATACTGCAATAGATACATTAATAGGTCGCCAAAGAATAGGTTTTTACCACTCAGGTAACATAGACGAAGTTTCAATCTTCAATTCTGCTAAATCAATTGGAGATATATGGAACGGCACAGGTAAACCCACTGATTTAACAGGAGAAAGCGGATTAGTTTCTTGGTATAGAATGGGAGATAAAGTAACCTCTTGGCCTACAATACCAGACCAAGTAGGGAGTAATAATGGAACAGCTTATAATGAAATAGAATCGGTAATGGTAGTAACAGACACACCTTAAGAATATGGCAACAAAAACTTTCACACCATCAATGCTAAGAGGAGCAGGTACTCGAGGAATACCTGAGATTCCTGCTGGTTCTTCATTTTCAAACACTAAATCTTTAGAATTTGATGGTGTTGATGATGAGGTTTATTGTGGTACTTATGATGATTTCTTCTCATCCAGGTCACCAGATACAAAAATATCTATTTCTTTTTGGTTTAAGACAAGTCCTAGCGGTGACGCCCACCCAAAATACTTTTTTTCTTGTGCAAATTACAGTAATGGATTAATTGGCTATATTAAAAGTGGAATAGTTTATTTTGGCGCCAGTTCCTCCACTCTTGCAACTTCTACAAGTACTTATGATGATGGGCTTTGGCATCATTATCTTGGAGTTTGGGATAATTTAGGCGCCACTCCAACGAGATTGTGGATTGATGGCATTTTAGTGGGAACAAACACTAATACAAGGATTTATAATTTTAATGAGAAACCATTTTATTTAGGAAGAGAGACTAATGGTGCTTGGTATATGTGCTATGCGGGTAATTTGGATGAATTCGCAATCTGGGAGGGCGATATGTCTGGAGATGTAGCAGCTATTTACAACTTAGGAACTCCAAATGACTTAACTTCATTAAGCCCTACGGCTTGGTATCGTATGGGAGAAAACTCTACATTCAAAACACCTCAGATATTAATGCCTGAAAACACTAACAAAGATAAGGTAAGTAATTATTCTATGGCTTTTGATGGTGTAGATGATTCAGTAGCAACTGGATATACAGGTGCAGTAACTTCTCTTTCACTTTGGTTTAAACCTGATGCTACTATAACAACTTCTTCTTTTAGTGGTGCACTAATAGGATTTCAAGATGGTTTACATTATGCTGGTATTTATCTAGGTGATTTTACAAGTGGCATTAATAATGAATTAATTACAGTAGCTACAAATTCTACTACTAATAAATCTTATTATGCACAAGCGGCAGGAACTATAAATACAGATTGGCATCATTTGGCAATTTCACATAATGGAACGCAATACAATATTTATTTAGACAACATCAACGTTTTTACTGCTAATTATCTTGGAGATGTTGCGTTAATAACAGCAACTAGGGGTGATATAGGTAGTCGTGTTTTAGGAGCAAGTATTAGTGCTCCATTCGCTGGTTTAATTGATGAAGTGGCTATATTTAATTACGAACTAACGCCTACTAATGTAGCAACTATTTGGGGAGGAGGAACTCCAAATGACTTAACTTCATTAAGCCCTGTTGCTTGGTGGCGAATGGGAGAAGAAGCTACATTTGTTTATAATGTTAATCCTGATGGTACTTGGACTATTCCTGACCAAGCAGGAAGTAATGATGGGACCTCTAATAATCTAATGGCTGACAGTGCAAGAGTAGGAACTGCACCAAGTAGCTCAAACAACGCAGTAAGTTTCAATATGGACGCAGCAGATATAGACACCGAAACACCCCCAAACCCTTAATAACTATTAATTTTTTCTGAAAAAACATTTGGCTCCCCCAATTAAAAATATTATATTTATACAAATATTAAAAATTGAAAATTAATGAAGGTATCACATGAAGCCCCAATCCAATACATGAAAGAAGTTAGAGGAATGACAGACTATTGTTATTGTCTTCCCCATTTATTAGATGAAAGTAAAGAATATAAAAAATACTTCCAACAATCCAAAGAATCTGGAAGATATATAATAATGGATAATTCATTACATGAATTAGGAACACCATATAACGAGGAAAGATTATGGTATTGGTTGAATTTCTTCAAACCCAATGAATTTATAGTACCTGATTTCTGGGAAGATAAAACCAAAACATTAGTATCAGCTAAAAAATGGTTAAATTATGAATACCCCAAAAATACAACACCAGTAGCCGTAGTTCAAGCTAAAAATAAACAAGAAGCATTTTCATGTTATCATATTTTAAAAGTACAAGGGTATGAAAAAATAGCATTTAGTTATGGGGCGGATTATTATTATGATGAAGGTTTATCAACAACCCCTAATAAAGATAATAAATTTATTACTAAAGCTCATGGGAGATATAATGTGGTGAAAGAACTAAAAGAAAAGGGATTAATTAATATAACAGATAGAGTTCATTTATTGGGATGTAATATTCCACAAGAATTTAGTTGGTATAAAGACATGTCTTTTATAGAAACTATAGATACATCAAACCCCGTTATCCATGGTTTAGCAGGTGTTAAATATGAGGATTATGGATTGGAAGAAAAACTTTCACATAAAGTAGATAAATTTGAAGGGGAAAGTAAAAATTGGGGTATAGCTATACATAATATTAAAAAATTTAGAGAATTTATAAAATAAAAAATATGCAAATTAAAAATGGAATAGAATATCATTCATTGTATGAATATTTGGGTTATCCTGCAGGGCCCAGATTAGGAGATGAAGTAAATAAAGCTGCAATAAAATCTAAACAAGAATATGTAACACAATATATAGAACAAGGGGGTTATAAAGGAAATGTATTTTGTTACACTAAAGACTTTTTAGATGAATATTTCTATGCTATAGAAAATAAAAAACCTTTCAATAAATACCCCGAACCAGAAGAAGAAGATTTACCTTTTTAAAAATAAAAATAAAATGAATAAAAAACAAAAACAAGCAGTGCTTAGCCTTTCAGGTGGAATGGACTCGAGTACACTATTACTCCATTTATTAGCAAATGATTACAAAGTAACAGCCCTTAGTTTTGATTATGGGCAAAAACATAGTATTGAATTAGAAAGAGCAGCAGAATTGATTGAATATTTAGATAGAGCAGGATATCCTGTAAAGTATCAAAGAATTACATTACAAGGTTTAGTTTCTCTTTTGAACTCAAACTTAGTTAAAGGAGGGAATGATGTTCCTGAAGGACATTATGAAGAGGATAATATGAAGGCTACAGTAGTACCTAATAGAAATAAAATATTCTCATCAATTATTCAAGCAGTTGCCTTATCAATTGCAAATGAAACAAAATCACCAGTAAAAATAGCAATGGGTATTCATGCGGGGGATCATGAAATTTATCCTGATTGTAGACAAGAATTTAGAGATGCTGATTATAGAGCATTTTTAGAAGGAAATTGGGAGGGATATAAGGTTAAAACCTATACTCCTTATTTAGATGGAGACAAATTTTATATTTTAAAGGATGGAGAACAATGTTGCAAATTGTTAGGAATTGATTTTGATGAAGTTTATAAAAGAACAAACACAAGTTATAAACCAGATGCAGAGGGTAGATCAGATTATAAATCAGCCTCATCAGTAGAAAGAATAGAAGCATTTCTCAAGCTAGGAAGAAAAGACCCAGTAGAATATATTGATGGATGGGAAATAGCAAAACAACACGCAGAACAATTATTATATGATTGGGCTGCAGATAAAGGAAGAGATTAATATGAAACAACCAGACGCAAAAAAACACCAAATAGTAAGTTTTATTAAATCAGGAATTAGAATACTTGGTTATATAATAATACCTTTTGATTTACCTTTAGCAGCAGGTATTTTAGTATTTAGTGAATTTATAGGAATAGTAGAAGAATTAGTATAATGGGTAAATACCAATCAACAAAAATATTTGACAACTACTCAGTTGCACTTAGACAATGGAAAGCATCGCATTCTCATTGTGAATTATTACATGGATATGCTTTAAAATTTAAAGTATGGTTTGAATCTAATACACCATTTGATGAAAATGATGGATTGGATGATATGAATTGGATT
>Ga0208299_1001312_pt1 | contig 18904 bp, 26 predicted proteins | sample 15_taG_FD_184089 | JGI IMG/M metagenome (GOLD analysis project Ga0208299, IMG submission 184089) | Marine viral communities from the Subarctic Pacific Ocean - 15_ETSP_OMZ_AT15312 metaG (SPAdes) (version 2) | ecosystem: Environmental > Aquatic > Marine > Oceanic | place: Pacific Ocean | collected...
TCTCTGCCAGCACCGCTGGATGGTTTTCTCCTCCAACACATAGCGCAGCAGTAAATGTACCTGCATCTGTTCTTTTTCCACGACTGGAATCATTCATATTGTTCACTTCTGACCAAGATGTTCCATCATAAGTTTCCACTAGTAGGGCGGGTCCACCCGCTCTAGCATTTATCAAACCGGCCGTTGTACTTCCAATCCCACAACTACTATCGCCCGGAGTATTACAATCATTTAATTCTGTCCAAGTAGAACCATCATAAGATTCTGATTTTACAATGGATCCTGGTCCACCTATTGCAGCGATGGATGCAGTTTGTGTTCCAAATCCAGAGTAAGAGTACCTTACTGTATTCATCGTTCCTCCAGAAGCCCAAGCTCCTGTTCCTATTTGACCAAATCCTTTTACAGCTTGACTTGAAGAATTGTACCAGACCTGTCCTTCTTGAGCGACGCTGCTTCCTTCTGAAAATTCTTCAGTCATATTTAAAAAAGCTGGAGTAGCGGTTGTACCTCCTGTTGCTAAACAGGCTACTTGAGTTCCTTGTGATCCACCTGATAAACCTACGGATCCTGTGGCCAAATCTGCTACTTCAGTCCAAGTACTTCCATTCCATGCTTCAGTTTCTGTGGCATCTTGGGACGAAGCTTTACTTCCTCCATAAGTTAGAAAAAGAGTAGAAGTTCCACTTCCACCATTTCCGATTCTTTGAGTATTTAAAACTGTTGTTTCTGTCCAAGAAGTACCATCAAATGTTTCTGTTTTAGTTGTATAGGCATAAGGACTTGTCTCTCCTCCAGCTATAATTGCTGCAGTCGTTATTCCTCCACTGGCCATCTGATCTCTAAGAGTATTAATATTATTGACTTCTGTCCACGACGTTCCATTCCATGATTCATTAGTAGCTGTTATAGCGGATGGAGAAACTGTCCCTCCAGCGTAAAGTGCGGCTGTGGTAGTTCCAAGGGCTCCCGCATTAGCTTTAGCGACAAGCAGATCTGCAGTTTCTGTCCAAGAAGTACCGTTCCAAGTTTCTGTTACATCTTTTTGACCAGTAGCTCCAGGGGGAGAGTATCCTCCGACCGCTATGGCTGCAGTTTGTGTTCCTGCACCACCTAGGGCTTGCCTTCCTGTCGTTAAATTAGCAAGTTCTGTCCAAGCTGTACCATTATAAGATTCATTTGAATCGCTAGAAGCGTCGGCAGGAGAAGGAGAACCTTGATTTCCTCCGAAAACTAAACCTGCTGTTTGACCACCTGCATGACCCATTACTGTTTTATATGCATTCATAGCTCCACCAGAAGCCCATGTGGCTCCTGCAGCACCCGGTAGACTAGGATCACTCGCAAGTGATTGTATTGTAAAACCTTTTATTGTTGAATAATCTGCCATTAGCTTGTTGTCACCGTTTTAACTGTATTTGCAAAAGTCCATATCTCTACTCCAGCAGTTGGTGATGGGTTAGCATCAATAGCAATAGCATTATCATTACCCGTACCGCCAGACCCCATACCATAACAGGCCGTAGCCATATCAGCTACTTCTGTCCAAGCTGATCCATTCCATGATTCAGTCAGTGTCAAAGGTGCCGGACCTTGACCACCAAAAATTAATGCAGTAGAAGGGGATCCTTCATGTGAAGAACCCAAATTAGCTCTTCCGTGATTAAAAGCTGTTCCTGCCGCCCAGCTGGTTCCATCCCAATTTTCAACTAAATTTCTAAATCCTGGTGCTCCTCCTCCAATAGTTCCTCCTGCAAAAATAGCTACTGTTTGAATTCCCATACCGGTTCCAGTTCTTCTTTGCGACGTAGTATTATTCATATTAGTCCACGATGTCCCATCATAACTTTCAGTCCATCCTGACTGAGCATTTTCAGGATGAGTTCCTGAAAAGGCGAGAGCTGCTGTAGATGTTGCTCCTGCACCATCCGGACCCTGTCTTCCTGTATTCATATCATTAGCATTGGTCCAACAAGTTCCATCCCAGGTTTCACTAAGAAACATATTAGTACTACCACCGGAAGGAGGGGAAGCTCCAGCAGCTATATTAAGTGCAGCTGTTGCTGTTCCCGCTGCAGCATTATAGGAAGAAGGATTATTCATATCATTCTCAGTTGAGAAAGAAGTTCCATCATAAGTTTCACAATCCGTACCACCTGGATCTTGTGGACCCGGTGAAAAAGGACCGTATCCTCCACATACAACAAGTGAAGCATTATTCGTTCCTGCACATGCAGAATCTGATCGTCTCGTGTTTAAATTATTTCCAGCTGCCCAAGCACCTGCAGCTCCTTGAAATTTTAAAAGACTAGTAGTCGTATTATACCAAACCTGTCCTTGCGGACCACTAGGGTCGGCAGCTAGGCTTTGAACTTTAAAACCTTTAATACTTTTATATTCAGCCATAGTTAATTCCTACGGTAATGTATATTTTACGGGTCTTGAGCGATGGGCTTTATACTCTGCAGATTCCGCATCGTAAGCTACGATAGCTTCGTCAATTATCCCGTCAACAATTGCTTGTGCTTCGGCTTTTGTTTTACCAGTACCGCTCACTCTGTTGATCCAGGATACACCTGCAGGATTATTGCCTACAACCCAAACATCGCCAGCATGACCAGACAGATAGAAATCATTACGATCTTGATGCGTAAAGAATCCCTTCCCTGTATTAGTCGCTGTACAATATGTGTTTGCCATAGTTTCCTCCTTGTTATTAAAATTCCTTATATCTCATTATTAACTCACTGTCACGGTTTTGATTGCATAAACCGGATCGTTCCATTCTTCACAAGCCGTTCCTCCAGAAGGTTGACCTCCTGCATATAAAGAGACAGTATTACTTCCCGAAGGAGTTCCTATTCCCCCATAATTAGCTGTTGATACATCCGCTACTTCAGTCCAAGAAGTTCCATCCCAAGATTCTACGTTAGCCTTTACCCCAGGAGCACCAGCAGTACCCGCGATTATTAATCCATTTGTAGTCGTTCCTCCACAGCCTCCACGACCTCTCGCTGTAGTCATATTGTTTACTTCAGTCCAAGAAGTTCCATTCCAAATTTCTGTAACAGTTTGATAAGGCAATGGGGGTGCATTTCCTCCAGCCGCTAAAGCTGCATCTTGAGTTCCTAGTCCAAAGGCTGCATGTCTTGCTGTGAGTCCGTCTGCATCTTCTGACCAAGACGTTCCATTCCATCCTTCATTAAGGACTGAATTTGGGGAACCGCCTCCCGGCCCAAACATAGCTCTGGTTGCTGTCGTCGTTCCTGCACCTGAGGGCGCTATAAAACTAGTGCCGGATGATGCTGATCTAGTTAGGTTTCCAACCTCAGTCCAAGATGTTCCATCATAAATTTCCGTATAAGTGTCTGGAGTCGGACCTGTTGTCCCTGCTCCTGTAAGTGCAGCTGTTTGAGTGCCTGCACCAAAATTTCCATATCGCATGGTAGTTAAATCTGCTCCTTCTGTCCAAGTAGTTCCGTCATAAAATTCATTTCCTAGACTTATTGGAGCAGCTCGGTAACCACAAATATATATAGCAGCGGTCTGAGTACCAGCTCCACCACCGTCAGCATGCTCAACATTCATAGCATTTGCAGAAGCCCAGGCTCCTGCGCCTGCTGTTCCTAGTTTAAATTTTCCGGAAGTAGAATTATACCAAAGTTGTCCTTCGGCTTCACTCGCCGTAGGATCCGATGATAAGTTTTGAACGCTATATCCTTGAATGCCTTTATAAGTTGCCATGAGGATTATTTATCCTTCAATAGCCAGCCTTGAGTAGAATCCGTATAAACTAAAGTAAAAGCAGCGCGTTCAACGGAGACCGTTAAATCAGCAGCTGTACCTTCAATTTTTTCTGAATTACGACCGACAGTTAGATTGTTAGTATCAAATGTTCCAGCATAATCAACACAGGTTACTTCATCTCCTAAACTTGGAGATAGTGGCAATGTCAGTGTAAATGCTGCTGACGTCGTATTACAAAAATATCCATTTCCTGCTGTAGCAGGACCAGGATCCGCTGTAATAACTGCTTGCCATGATGTTCCACCTGAGTTGTCCACCCATGATAAAACACCCCCTGTTGTTGATGTTAATATTTGATCATTAGAAGTAGCAACCGCTCCCGGCATCGTTAAAGTATAAGATGTCGTTGTACCTGCGGCTTTCATTCCAATGTACTCTCCTCCTGTAGTGTCTTGTAGTCTTAGTTCTTTCTGTGATCCAATATTTAAACCATCTGCAGCAACCCAAGTTAGATTTGCATCTCCCCCAAAAGCTCCTGCATTATTATATTGAACCTGTGTTGTAGAGCCTGCGACTGATCCAAAATCAGCACTTGCATCTAAAACGTTTGTACCATCACTGTAAAGTAATTTTGTTCCTGTAACGCCTGCAGCCCATGTAATTCCTGTACCTGAAACTGTTTTAACGGTTACCGTATAAGTGCTTCCGCCTTCAGCATTATTAATCAACCACCAGTTAGGTGTGGAATCTGGAACTGTTAAAATTCCATTTCCTGCTGATAATGTTCCTGTTAATTTCCAAACTCTTGTTGCAAGAGTAGCGCCTGTTGCGCCTTCGGTTTTAACTAAAGCTGTAGTTCCATTATCCGGAATAGCTTGCGTTGTATACCCACCTGAAATTTGTTCAATGATATCCCAGTTAGTATTAGTTAATGTACCCCATGTACCGGCTTTTTCACCGGTAGCCATTTTTTGAATTCCTAGGGCTGTATATGTAGATGGCATATTTTAAAATCTCCTAAGCTGCTGTTTTATCTACTGCGGACCACGTTACTGTAGTGCCTTTAGATACTTCACTATAAGACACCGTTGATCCCTTGTCAACCGGAGACCAAGCAAATGCTGTTCCTCCAGTTCCAATTGTCATTCCTAAACCAGTAGGTTTAACAACGGCTTTCCCGTCGATAATTACACTACCTAGCGATGATGTCAACCCTAAACCTACAACGGGATAACCAGATTCTTGACGAATAGTTCCTAAAGAAGCAGTTAAACCAAAACCTGTAGGATAAAGAGTTACATCAGTATAAGCGGTTTCATCACCTAAAGATGCGGTTAATCCCAATCCATCTGGTTTAGCAATCGTTCCTCCTTTTACAGCGGCCGAGCCAACTGTAATCGTCATGGCTTGACCAGTAACTGGAATAACATGACCATGAGAAACGGTTGCCGTTCCTACAGCCGACGTCATACTTAATCCTAAAGGTGTAATGGCAAAAGTTCCTGGTATAGATCCGACAGAAGCTGTCATGCCTAAACCAGTTACTAATTCATGAATTGAATCAGCGACGATACCTACATCGCCTACAGAAGCAGTAAGTTGTTGTCCTGTTGGAAGAACTGAATATGCATCACCCCACGCTCTATTACCCCAGGATCCTCGACCCCAACCTTTTTCAATGGTTCCTTCGGCTGTTTCATCTCCTAGAGAAGTAGTTAAACCTAAACCTGTAACGTCAACTTCAGCGTTAAGATAGTCTGCACCCCAGACGTATTCACCCCAAGTGAGACGACCCCATCCTGAATTATGATATGCTGTGACTTCTCCTAAAGAAGAAGTTAATGAAATTCCTGTTAGTTCGAGATTAACATCGGCTTGCTCACCCCAGGCATTCTGTCCCCAGGTTGTGCCCGATTGGTTCCAACTATTAACAGCCATCGGAGGTTACCTCCTTAGGCTATTCTCAATATAGCTTGTGTACTTGTTGCTGCTGGGAATTGAATTGTAAAAGTTCCCGCTGTTGAAGTTTTATCTCCACCAAAATCTAGAACACAGACCGCTTTATCTGAAGAAGAAGTATTATAAATTAAAGCTCCTCTTGCAGTGACAGTTGCGGTTTGCCATGAGACATTAGCAAAATCAACACATGCTGTATCAGATTCTAATGTAACCAATTGACTCGCTACTGCTAATTTTTTTCCACCAGCGGTATAATTAGTTCCGGAAGTTTCTCCAGCTGTTAAATAATCTGTTGTTGATTTACCAATAGTAGCAGTACTAATGTACATTGCAATTTTAAAAACATCTGTACTGACCCCAAAGTCGTGTTCGCCTTCTAAGATCTGTGTTTTAAATGAATTACAAACTGCACTTGTTGTTATTGCCATAATTTTCCTATTTTACTAAACCCGAATCTGTTGTGGAAGGAGTATTAAGAGGAATACGAATTGTACCGCTTGTGTAATCTCCTCTTCTACGTCTTCCAATTTGTTCAAGACCGAATTTATCTACTTCTTGTTTATATCGTTGCTCGTAATATGTCAACATATCCATTGGTCCTTTTAAGAAGCCATAAGCCTCTACTAGACATCCATATAAAAGTCCATTTCCAAAGCGTTTACTGATATAGGTGGAAGTATTTCCTGAACTTAAACCTGTAGGCATCTTCAAATATTCAGCTTCAATCGTATAACTATCATCTGGAGCGGGAGCAATTTTAAAATAGCCTGAACCTGACCCATCTCCGCCATCATAATTAGCCCAATATTTAGGTTTTCCTTTATTATTAGCTGTATCTTGAGTATATTCATCCAGCATGGTTTGGTCTACTTTTTCCAAATACCACATATTACTACTATCAGTCATTTTAATAGCTCGAATGACTAACGTACCTGAGGGAGCATTATAAGTTGCTTGACCATCATTAGTGGTTGCTTGAAAATAAAAACGATACGCATCAATATTAACATCTCTAAAAATTCTTTCTTCAGCATTCCCGATTAATTGATCAGTAATAGTCGAAGATAAAACAGATGTATCCGTTTCTGTAAAATTTAAAATAGCTGTTGTTAATGTTGAATAAGTAAATTCTGCCATTAAGCTTGTATAGTAACAGGTCCAATACTGACCATGCCACCGCCTCCTTCTTGAAATCCTGTTGTAGCAGTATTTGAATCCACTGTAAACTGGTAAAAATTTGAAGTCTGAACAAGAGTGGTACCATATTGAGAAATAACATAGCCCGCAGCTTTAGCAATATTAGATCCTTGAATTCCATCGAAAGTTGGAGGATCTGCATATTGAGCTACAGGATTAGTTGTTGATCCAGTTCCTGGTGCAAACATCGTGGCCCCATAAAAACGATAAGTATCCCCCATCGTTCGGCCATGACCCGGTTCATTAACACGAATCACACTCGTTGCAGAAGTCTGTGTTTGAAATGCATTCCAAGGTAATAAAGTACATGTTGCAAATTCTGTTCTTGCAGTTCTTGCATGAAGTAAAGCTTGAGGATCTCCTCCCGTCACTTTAATTTCTAACTGAGGAGACTTAGGTTCGTATTCAGAAATATGAACCCACATACCCGTCCACTCTCTCACCATTTCATTATAAGGATAGGCTTGTCCATCTCGATCTGAAATAGCTAATGAATATTTTCCTTGAGAAAATCGTGCCGTCATTATGACACCGCTGGATAATAAGTTTGAGGAGTAACAAAGGTACTAGATGCCGAACCATCTTCTGCTAAAGCTCTAGCCAATTCGTCCTCATAATAAAGTTTTAATTCTTGCGTTTTAGCTGGATTAATTTTCATACTTAAATAAAAAGCTAACCCCGAAACTAAACACGGGAAAAATCTGTAGGGAACATCAGTGGCAAAAGTATAAGCCCCATCTTTTGCTTGAGCATTAGGATGAGTAATTCCTGCGTCTTGAATTCTTTTTACATAATAAATATTAATAAAATTACTTGCCTGAGAAGAACCTGGTTCAATGTATAAAGTGAGTCTTGTTTTATCAATGAATCGTTCTATCCAAAATTGACTAGGAACGCCTTGAGTTTTTTTATTAGCTAAGGCTGCATATGTAGAACGATCAATTTTTGTTAATGTAATATCTGTCTGGCCTGTCGCTCCCGAATTAGTTCTATACGCTGCAGTTAAAATATCAGTTGCATTATAAATGAAAGTCGAAGAAGCGTCTGTTCGTGCAGGATTCGTTGTGCTAGAATCTCTTATAGTATTGTCCCAATAAATGTCATAGACTCCTTGTCCATCATTTATATAAATACTCGTATTAGCAACTTCCCAGAAATGAATTCCTCTATTACCCCATTCGGATAATAAAATATTCAGAGAAAAAAGAGCAGTACTTAAGCTCTGTCCAGATGTTAATTGTACATTACATCTTTGATAGGCTTCTTGAATGCATTGAGAAACCGAAGGGTTAAATGCTAGTGTTTCAGAAGTCGCCATTGACCTTAACCTCCAGTTAAAGTTACCGTAACGCTTCCACTTGCTCCAGCTAAATTGTAAACAATCCCATTTTTAAATAAAATACCAGAACCAGGAATATAAAGATCTAAGCCTTCAGTATTATAAGTGTAAGTTGCTACAGCTGTACCCGGTGCTGAAGCATCATCTGAGTCATATAAAATTATAGTAGCACTTGCTATTCCTGCTGCTTGGATAGATGTAACTCTACATCTACCTGTTCTTGCAAGAGTATCTGCTCCTACCGTCGCCATGGTAAGGGTTGTTTGGTCGCTTGAAAATGATCCGCCACCTGACATATTTTTTATCTCCTATTCTTGTGAGCTCCCGAAGGAGCTCACAAAGTTTATCTATTATTGTAAGTTATTATTTTGTTGGTACAAAATAGTAGCTCTAATTTCACCATCTGTAGTAGCACCAGTACTCGTCCACGTCAGTTTTAGGTCTGCAGTTCCTGTATCAGCCCAAGCCAATGCACCACCAGCTTCTGTTGTTGGATATGCTCGTCCAACTCCTGAAGCGATTGTAACTGAATATGAGTTAAGCAAAGAAGTGTTCCCGCCAACTGTATCCCCAATACTGAAAACGCACGTCGCACCAGCCATTACGGTTGGTTTATCAAGTACGATATCAATGATTTGTGAATTAGCTGGAATAACGACAGTAGTTGTGTTTGCAGCAGAAGCTCCATCATCAAGAGTGGAACCTGTTGTAAACGTTTGTGCCATTACCACTTGTCCAGTGTTTTTTACATCTGTTCCTAAAGTAGTACCAGTCGTATTAGAAATAGTACCCGCTTTAATAGGACCAGAAAATGTAGTTGTTGCCATAATTATAATCCTCCTAGTTTGTAGATCTAGTCTCTAGGCCGTCGACTATACGCGTCTAGATCTAATTAAATAATTGTATAGTAATATTTTTATAGCGTACTTTTGCGTAGAGCGCAAGGTATCCCTGTGAATTTGTATGATTTTTGATAGCGCTTAAGTGGCTATCGATACTTCGGCTTTGGCCTCGTTTATTTTAGTTTGAAGTGTTTGTTCTTCAAACTCTTTGGCAATGATCTCTTTGATAATATCCTGAATTTTTTTATTAATCTCAATCATCCTGATATTATGCTTCCCGTCCTTCAAGTGCTCTTGTTGCCACTCGAGTTCCAAGGACCTCTTTTGTGTATATAGGTCTTCGGTCATTTGTAACCTCCTCATAGGTTATCCATTTACCAGTCTTACTAGTAAATCCATCTTTCTCCAGTTTTACCTCATTTTTTCCTAGTTTGTCAAGGATTGCTTTTTCAATAGCTATAGCCGTATCTTCACACTTAATCGTGAAATCAGCATAATAGCCACAATAACGGATTTGTATTCGGAAGTTTTTCATAAGTCTAATTTCTAACTTTATAGTCGAAATGAGGCGGAATTGTGTTCCGCCTCAAATCTTAATTTGTGGATTACGCTCCTGGTGTACCGAAAATACCTCTCCAGTCAGATGCGCCAAATACGTATCTTTCCCGAGCTTTGTATCTTACGTTACCAGTATCAAAATCACCTTCCATAGAAGTTTTAAGAGGTGCTCTATCGAAATGTTTCATTCCGTTAGGTACGTCTGTGATTAAGAAAAATGCATCAGTATCATTTAGATAGTGATTAACGAAATAACCTTCAGGGATCATTCCCATGTGTTTAAGTGCGTTAATGTCATTATCTGCTGTACCGACTCTGCCTACAGATTTCATCAATCTTTCAGCTACGAATTGCAGGTTAGTAGGTATTACTAATCTTTTCGCTTTTGCTGCAACTTTTAGACCACGTTCATCTTTAGTATTCGCAATGTCTATCATACATTGCTCTAATGATGTTTCGTTAAGGTCAGATGCGGTTGACAAAATGTTTGACTGATTACCAGATAACGTTGGGTGACTCGCAATCAATAATACTTGACCATCACCGTAAGTCGGATTACCCGTTCCAGTGAAGCCATTATTAAGGATGTTAGCACCTTTCGTATTCTTAGTACTCGCCATTGATCTTGCCAAAGCTTTTGTATAACGAGAAGCCAGTCTATCGTAGAGATTATCTTCGATAGCTTCTTCTGTTATTGAGAAAGCTAATGCAATTGTTTCCATCGTATATCTTGCAGTGTAAGTTTCCTGAGCTGTGTCGAAGCTTACGCCTTGACCTTCAGGTTTTACGCCTGCTTCACCGAATCCTGATAACATTACTTCTTCTTCAAAAGCTCTGTCTGAGGACTCAGTTGTAAAGATATCTTTGGTTTCGTCTGCGTATTGTTTATATTCCAACCCGAACAAGGCGTTTAAACCGGGCTCGAGCTCTTTAATTAGCTGCTGTCGTGATATTGCCATAGTCTATATTCCTTATATTGCGTAGTTGTAATAAACATGTTCATTGAATTTTACAATCCAATTAGAATTAGCCGCTGTTTCATCACTGTTAGAAGGGTCTTCAGAAACTCTTATAAGCGCGAACTGTCCAGTTCCACTATAAGAAGTTGCTGCGATTTCTTCTTTTGATCTACCATTAGTTACAGCTGCACCTGCAGTGTAAGCCATGTTGATCGATCTTCCAACATATGTTTGATTGATTGTACCTGAAGTTTGAACTTCAAATAAATCAGCGGGGTCATCATACACAAACGCTGTCGCGCCAGCCGCTGGTGATGTTGTTGCAACATCTCCGGGCCAGTAATTGTTGAACGTTGGTTTTCTAGTAGTTGGATCGACGTAGAAACAGCCATTAAAGATGCCCACATTACGTGCTGCATCAGTTTCAGATGAACCGATATATCCTTGAGGGATAACTCCGCCACCTTCATATTTAGCTGTACCGTCTCCGAATGTTACTACATCACCTGCATAAATAGCGCCAGTTTGGCCACTTTTTATAACATACTTTGATGTACCATTTGAAGTTGGTCTACTTCCGAGTCCGCCCACTTGTCTAAATCCAAACGCTGCGTCTTGGTTTGCCATATTATTACTCCTTGTGCCTATAATCTCAATGATTATAGACGGTTAAATAAAATCGATGGTGGGATTGCCCCTAAAAGAATTATTCTTTTTTTGTACCACCGAATTGTACACGAGACTGCCTTTCTTGTGAGATTGGCATACTCTTATGTTGTTCCTTCTTTAAATCGTGTTCTAAAGCTTCATTCGCATCTCGGGTCATATTTCTAAAATATTCATCACGAGACTTGGCGATTTCTTCAGGTATCCTTGCCAACACAAGGCCACCAACTCCGATCATTCCCTTATATTTCCCGTCAGTGATCACAGGATAGTCGGATCCAGCGTATTCATCAGCTCGGACTAGTTCCCAGCCGGTTCTGAGTTTACCTTGAACATTCTTGGTATCATCAAAACCCATTGTTTCTACTCTGATCCATCTATGCCTATAGCCATCTGGGGCTTTGGGCGCATCTAAAGATGATGGTGGAGTCCATACTTTTGGCCTTTCAGTTTTAGACCTAGTTTGACTCGCACGAGAAGTTTTATTATTTTCCATATTATGCTCCTTCCGTGTTTAATAATTGTTTCGCATATTCTTCGAGTGGCACATTCAATTTTCGTGCAATTTGCACTTGTGACGATGTGAGTTTCACATTTTTGCGCCCAGGTTTCACACTTCGTTTTACCGAAGCAACCGTCTGAACGGTCTTGGGCGTATCTTTACTTGTTTTACCAAATTTATGCGGAAAGTCAACTTTTATTCTTTTATCGATTTCTGCATAGTATTCATCGGATTTAGGATCAAAACCTTCTTTTTCCACTAAATCTTTATGAATCTCGAACGCCGTAAAAGTCATGGCTCGGTCTTGACCAAACCAATTATTTTTCGTTGCCCAATTTTCTGCTTTTTCATCCACTTGGGGAAGGCTCGGAGTTTGCTCCGGTGTTCCTCCACCATATGCAGGAGTTCTCGGCTCCTTTTCGTATTCTTCTCTTTTTAACTTTTGAGCTTCGATTGTACGAACATCACTAGTTAAAGCGCTTAATTCAGCTTGAGCTTCAACTTGTTTTGCCGTGTCTCCAGCTTCAATAGCTGTGGCTAATTTTCCTTTAACCGCATCCAATTGGCTTTTAACTCTAGTCTCTGAGTCTTTAAGATAAGTAGAATCTAGTTTTGCATATCTAGATTCCCATTGTTTTCGTTTATGCTCTACACCTTTTGCATATTCGACTGCAGCATCTTTCTGTCGTTCTGCCTCTCTCCATTTCTTAGTAAGTTTAGCAATTCTTTTATTAACAGTATCACTATATTCTTCTAGTTTTTCGTCTTGTTTTTTTTCAGGTTTGCTATCCTGAACATCAGGCTGCTCATCAGATTTCTCAGATGTGTCAGCGGACTCAGTAGTGTCTTCAGTAACTTTCTCATCTTTTACCTTTTCTGGTTCCGTAGCTATAACATTAGCTTTTTCTTTTTCTGCGGGTAACTCGACCTCGGCACCCGGACCCGTAGTGTCAATGTCTACCATTTTTTCATTTTTCTTTTCTTCTTCAGTTGGCATAGTTCCTCCTATGGTTATTATATATCATGCAAGATCTCATCTGGATCTTGTATTGTTGCCAGGACCTCATCTTCATTTAAGATCCTTACTTCTCCCCCCATAATTTTAAATCGTGATCCAGCATAACGTGCAAAGATCACCCATTCGCCTTTCTTACACCAAGGGCCTTCAGGGTAGCGTTTTTTATCCGCATAACAATCGGGTCCCATAGCTAATACTAAGCCACATACAGTAGCTAAGTGTTGTCTTTCTGCCGCTGTATCGGCTATATGAATTCCACCCTTTGTAACTCTTTTAGGTTGAAAAGGTAGAACTAAAATTCTCCATCCTGTTGGTTTAGGAAGTTTTTCTTTTGATGGTGGTTTATTACGATTTGCTTCTGCTTCTTCTGCAGCTTTTTTTAGATCAGGTTCTAAAGCTAATTTAACTTTTGGTATTTCCTGGTTCTTTGTCGATTCTAATAACGTTTCCGTCTTCTTCATGTAGCTCCTTTTTATTCAGCAGGTTAGAGATTTCCTGTAACACTGATTCCAGTGCACTGATTTGGCCTGTAATATATTTATATTTATCAAAGTTGTCAACCCCTCCAGAGGTGACATTAATTGATAATGCAGCGAGCTGTTGTTTAATCGCTCGCTGTAATTTGTGTACGAATACGAATTCGTCCATTATTTTTTCTTCTTTTTATTTTTCTTACGCTTTTTCTTCTTCTTTGAACTTTTCAAAGAACGAATTTTTTGCTTAGCTTTGTTCTTTTTCACTTTTTTCTCCTTTTCTTTGTTTTTTTCTTTTTACCTACAGGTTTACTCCCATAAGCTTTTGTCCACTCTTTTGCAATCTTTGGTTCATTCTTCCAAAGATAACGTCTTTGTTTTTCTGACTTAAAAGGCATTATTTATTTTTCTTTAATCTTTTAATCTTTATCTTCTTTAAATATTCTTTTGTCAACTCTCTACCTAATGTAGGCTTAACCTTAAGGGTTTTCAATGGGTCTTTAATAGGTTTGCCATTCTTGATGGTCATTTCTTCCCTCCATTTCTAAATATCTGAGTTCCCTTAATCCCAAAAACGCTAGCTACGACTAAAATCCACAAATTTGTAAACCATTTTGGCAAATTCGAGAAATACTCAAAGAATACATCTATCTTCTGCATAGCCGCCGGATCCTCTGTCCAGACCGACCAGGCGAGCACAATTATCGGGAGTGTTAATATCGCAAGAACGATTTCGTCCTTGTAATCGTTTTGCCGAGCTTCTAAAAGTTTACCCTGGTAAGATTCCTCACCTCGGGCCATCTTCTCTGCATGCATTAACTGTGCATCAGACATAGCCATTTTCGTACGTTGTCTGTTGGAATAAATTTTAGCGCCAGCTTGTAGGGCTATTTTTGCTAGACCAAACCAGGCCATATTAGAACCACTTAACTTTTGACTTTTTGTCCTTTAGCATTCTTCTTTGTCCACCAACTTGGTCTACTACAGGAATTTTTTCAGAAACTTTATATTCTTTTCCACCTTTTGCATAGCCATCCTTGTTGGTAAATTGTTTGAAGTTTACGCCTTTGTAAAAAGGTCTTTGTCCATTTGACATATTAGCTCCTTATTTTAATTCCACCTTTATAGTAATTATCTTCATTTAAATAACTTGAAAAGTCCGGAGTTTGAGTATTCAAAGCTTTAGCTAACTTGTTGCCGTGAGTTTGTATACCTACTCCACCACCATGAGTCATTTTAACTCGTGTAGCTAAAGGTTGGCCTTTTTTATTCATCTTCAGTTTATCTAATCGTGTTGTCACGATGCTTTCCTTTTCTTAGCCATTTTCTTAAACGTCTTAGCTAATGCTTTAGCACGCCCTGTACATCCTGGCTTAGTAATCGGTGTACATTTTCCTTTAGTGCCTCTAGCTTTAATGGATTTATTAACTTTTTGAATCCATTTGCCATTACCACCTTTTTTAAGACCTACACGGCCCCCTTTATTGTAACCTTTGTTTAATTCGCTATGGATTCTAGAAACTTCATCTCTTCTATTTCTATTAGATCGTTCGCCTTCAACACGGCCTAATTCTTCTAATAAGTCCGTACGTCCACCACCAAATTTTAATTTAGTTCTTCCACCTTTATTATAGCCAACACGTCCGCCTTTGTTCATAACGGCACGTCCTAACCCATGTGTTTGTATTCCAAAACCAGCCATTTTAAATCCTATTTGTTAATTTTACTTGAACGACCAAACTTCTTTTTACGTTTTCCCCATTTGCCGTAAGACTCATCTCTTCTATCTTTAAAAGATTGTTTCTTGCCGGATTCTTTGCCGCGTCTAGCACTGATAGATTCATCTTCTCTATCTTTGTAGCCCTGTTTTTTTCTTTTTTTAACAGCGCCACCTTTTTTCATGCCTTCTCGGCCGTAAGGAAATCTTACTGAGTAAGGTCTTGTTCCAAAATCATCTCTCATATTTGTAACTCCTATTTATTTATTACACTAACTTCGAGGGCCTTTCAAGGTCTTTACGTCTTTTCTTTTCATCACATCCGAGCGCATCTTCGCCTTGTTAGACATCTCCTGTTTAATTAATGAAGTTTCAGCCCTCATTTCAGCTAAATCTTCGTTTTGTTCGAGTTTTTGCTCTGTCAGATCTCGATTCTGCATTAGCTTAGTTTTATCTAAGTTAATTCGTTCAGTTGTTTCTTCTTGTTTTCTAAAGTTCTCCATAGCTTTCAAATCAAGCTCTTGAGCCTTCAATTTGATTAATGGATCACTATCTAACATGGAAGTAATCTGTTTCTCTTGTTCCATGAATTCAGCTGTATATTCCGCAATCAAAACAGCTTTTCTAGCTTCCATTTGTAAATTCAATTGTTGCATTCTTTGTTGAGCTTCAGGTCCTTGAAGTCCTTGTTGTTGAGCTTGTTGCATTTCCATAATTTGTTTAGCAAATTCTAATTCAATATGTTCTTGAGCCATTAAAGAAATATGTTCAAAAATATTTTTTTCTAATGCAGCCATGATGGGTGGATTATTTCTAGCAAAATTAGTTGCCATAAAATTCATATGAGCGGTAATGTGCGCTCGATGATCTTGATTTCTATACGCTTGGAAAGGTTTCATTGCCATAGCATCAATATGCTCTAACGCCGGATCTTTAGGAACCGGTGGTGGAGGCGGCGGTAAAAGTTGATCAATATTTTTTAATCCTAAGGCTTCATACATTTTTCTGTATGACATATATAAATTATGCATCTGTGGATTAGACATGGCTAATTGTAATTCTGTTTGAGCTAAAGTAATTCTCTGTGTCATGGAGAAGATATTAGGATCCGCAACCGGAACTATATCCACTCTTTCATCAAAATCCATTTGCTTAATCATTCTTTGTCCACCGACAACATCATAAGGATATTCAGCCGGTAGATACTGGGCAAAAATATTGGCCAGTAATTTAAATTCTTTTTTAAGACCATTATAGAGTCGTTTATGGATTGCGGACATTACCCTGGAGCCACGCTCTAAAAGGGCTACGGTCGTACCAACAGCGGCCTGCTGGTTCCCGTCCCCGACCTGCATGTCCGCAATGGACGCGAATCTTTGTCCTGCTTGAACAACAATTCCCATCAATTGCAATAACGTTTGTGATGGTTCTTTATAAGGTAAAGGATAAAAAGCTTCTTTTAAACTTCCGCCTGGAGCATCTACATCTCTAAATTCACCGGGTTGTAAAGGTTGGGCATCATCTCGTACTCGAATACCTCTCATTTTAAATCCGGCGGGTAAATTGGATAACGTTCCAGCATCCAATAATTGACGGAGAGCGACCGTTGCCGTTCTGCTCAATCCGCCAATCATGTGAATAAGTCCAAAGCCGTAAAAACCAAGTCCTGGTAGGAATTTGAAATGGACAAAGTAATGGACTTTCTTTTTTGCTGGATCGTTAGGTTGGTAGTTTCTTCTAATAGATAAAACTTGTCTTGCACCGGCTTCTAAAGTGACGATGTATGGAAGTTTAATTCCTGTAGGTTCTCCATCTTCGCCCACATCTTCAAAACCTTCTAAATCTAAATTAATATGACATTCTAAAATCGTAAAGGTCGTATCGGCAGCCGTTGAACTATAAGTTCTTCTGGTACCTTCTAATTTACGTTCTTCTTCATGCACTCGGTCTTGAGTAAAATTAGGGTGTCCTAACTCAATATCAGAATAGAATCCTGAGACTTGAGCTTTACGAATATCGTTTTCGGACATGTACATTCGTTGAAAGATTGCTTCCGCATCCTCTAATGAGGTAGCAGAATACGGAACAATCAGATCATCCGCTTGCACGAATTTTGAAACAGCTCGACCGATCATTTCATCATAATAAACTTTTTTAAATGATGAACCGGCGAGCGGTAAATAAAATAACATTTGATCAAACTCAGCTTCATATTCAGGCATTTGATTCATGATTTGATAATTCATGTATTCTTTCACACGGGCCGCTTGATCTTCTTTTTCACGTGTTGCCATTCCTAAAATTTGAGTTCTTACGGGACCATCAGCAGGTAATAATTCTTTATACGCTGTGGCTTGAAACTGAGTAACCGCTTCGGCTAAAACTGGATGCGTGGCTCCAGAGGCGCCTTGGAACGGTTGAGATCGATTAACATATTTAAATCCTAATAAATCTAAACCCGTCGTATAAGATTGTTCCCAATCTTTTCGAGAGGATTTATAGTCTTCGTAATTTTGATAAAGAACCGAGGCCAGTCGATTAACAACATCATCAGGAAGAATGTCTGCTAAATTTGAAAAATGATCTTCACTTCCGGGTCCAGCTACTTTTCCAGGCTCAAATTCTATTTCAGCGCTACCATCTTCATTTTCAGTAACTTCAACGCCCTGATCATTAACTTCTTGAATTTTTTTAGATTCTTCAATTTGAATTTCTTCAGGGGATTCAATATAAGCTTTTTCCTTCACATTCGGAAGGGCTTTGTCAATTTTGTCTACCATAAGTTCCTACGATTAAGCCACATTAACTTGTTTTGGATTAGAATACAAGCTCATGATCCCATCAGGAGCTGGTCCTGATAATGGAGGCACCGCTCCCGGTCGTCTTGCAATTTCACCCGTTTCAATAATTCCACCCCCGGCTTTTTTCTTCAAATGCTCAGGAATCTCTCCTCCCAGAATTTCGTTATATTGTTCTTCTCCATAAACATCCCCTTTTGAACTTACACCCGTACCTTCAGGTTCAGGTATAATTTGTCCTTCTCCTTCAATATCTTTATAAATTTTCTTTTGAAATGCTTCATCAACGCCTTTTCCTTCTGCAGAAACATCGATAACAGTGCCATCTTTAGTTACCATTTGTTTTGTCCCTGTCATCTTTTCTAAACCTCCAACCATCTCATCTCCCTCCGTGAAAATATCCAAATATTCAATATCATCTCGATAAGGCTGAGATTGATCAGGTTGGGAATAAGTAAATTCTGGCTCACTCACTTTCACTCTTTGAAACTCTGTTACACCTTGCGCTGCTGCATCAGCATCATCCACACCAAATTTCTGATAACCCGCTTCTCCCGGTTTAAAGTTAATCTGTCGAACCGCATCATCACCAAAATTATCAGTGCCGGTCCACTGCATACTAATTTCTCCTGTTAATGGATTTTCTTCCATGATCACTTTTTTCTCCACCGTTTCAAATCCTGAGGGAAGTTCCTTACCAGCAACCCTGTCAAATTTCGGAATTTTAACCGGAATCATCATTTCATACATATCTCCTCCGACATAATGTTTGTCAGCCATTTCGATTAACTTACCGTGGGTTTTAATCTTCTGAACGGCTCGTGGAAACCAGAGTGGCATTCCTTCTACGCCTTGAAATTTAGCAATGGCTTTCGGCACTGCTTTAGCGATAGGAGCTTTTGTAGTTAAACCTTTTCCTTTAATTAATCCTGTGGCTGTTGCCGCTAATCCGGCAATCCATTTTAAAAAAGTTCTTCGGTCCATACCGCCCGTTTTCATGCCCACTCGACCACCATCACTGAACCAGTTAAAGAATTCTTGTTGACGAGCTTTAGCGGTGACGTCTTCACGACCGGATTGGAATTCATCCACATCTTCTAATAAATTATCTAAAATTTGTTTTTGTTGA
>Ga0208299_1001316_pt1 | contig 18862 bp, 18 predicted proteins | sample 15_taG_FD_184089 | JGI IMG/M metagenome (GOLD analysis project Ga0208299, IMG submission 184089) | Marine viral communities from the Subarctic Pacific Ocean - 15_ETSP_OMZ_AT15312 metaG (SPAdes) (version 2) | ecosystem: Environmental > Aquatic > Marine > Oceanic | place: Pacific Ocean | collected...
TCAAGTAGTATGTTAAAAGCGGCGGGTGATGGTACTGTGACATGTGAAATGTATGAAGTATCAATTAACACAATCACTGCAGCAGCATGGTCATCTGGTGGCGCTTATCCCGCTGGATTTCAAGGTGGTGCTGGTTTTGGAACACAGACAGCAGCTGTTGGAGCGGGCGGTGCGCCTTCTCCTACTTTTAATTTAAAAACTTTTGAATACGATGGCTCAACTTGGACTGCAGGAAATGATATGGCAAGAGCTTCAGGCTCTCCATATACTTCTGCTTATGATTCTGGATCTGGAGTTTTAACTGCAGGATGGGCAGCTGGGGGAGGTTATCCGAGTCCAAACGCTTTAACAGAAAATTATAATGGAACTAACTGGACTGCATCTGCAGCTATGCCAGCTAGTAGAAGAGGTGGAAATAGTTCAGGCCCTCAAACAGCTGGATTATATTTTGGAGGTACAGCGCCTCCATCAGTTAGTACAACATATACATATGACGGAGAAGCATGGGCTGGTGGCCCGGCTATGAATACAGCTAGATCTAACGGTGGTGGAACAGGAGTAGGAGGATCACAAACTGCAGCTTTAGCTTTTACTGGAGACTCACCTGGTCAAACCTCAAACTGTGAAGAATTTAATGGATCTTCATGGAGTGAAGTAACTAATTACCCAGTAGCTTGTAGTTATGTTGGTTATGCAGGAAGTCAAACAGACGCTATAGGAACTATGGGATACACTAGTGGTAGTCCTTCTGTTACAACAACTTTTGGATATGATGGAACATCTTGGTCTACAAGACCAAATGCATCTACAGGTAGATTAAATTATCACAATAATGCAGGAACATCTACAGCAGCCCTAATTTTTGGTGGTGAAGCTGCACCAGGTGTTACAAGTGCAGTAGAAGAATTTAGTGGAGAAACAACAGCAGCAGCCGCTAAGACATTGACAACTAGTTAAAAATAGTTATATTAGAAAGTATATATGAAAGGAGCAATATGACAGAAAAACGTAACATACATGAATTAATTGTAAAAGAAGCACCTAGTTTAAATAATTTATTAGACGCAGAAGATGTTAAAGAATTTAAAGCTTTAACAGGAGAGTTAAGAGATACCTGGACTAAAAAACAAGTCTTTAGAACTGAGACAGAAATGAGGATGTCTGTTTTACAAGATGCAAAATATCCAACTAAGGCTTCTAAGTACTGGCAGTGTGTCAGGGAACAGAATGTTTTCTTAGAAAATTTAATGAGTTTATCTTTTGATTGTAGACGTAATGAAGTCAAACTTAAAAGATTAAAACAAAAATTAGAAAAAGAAGAAGATCCAATTAAACAAGAACTTCTTCAAGTTGATATTGATGAGAAAACATATAGTCTTGCTAACATGCAATTAGTTGCAAGGGATAGAATGAGAGAAATTAAACTTTGGTCCACGTTGAAGAAAGAATTTAATGATGGTACCTTTGACACAAAAGATGTTAATACACATCAATTAGATTCTTATCATTTAATTATGAAGAATAAAGCAGAAACATTAACATCTGGTTCAAGTCAGCCTGAAGTATTTAATGTACTGGGTCAACTTAAAACAATAGAAAGAGTTAAAAAATCAGGTGAAATGATTTATAACAAGAAAGAACAATTGACCAATGACCTCGGATCTAAGCCAGAATAGATTTAGTTTTATATTTTTAGGACAATCAGTATTAAAATACCAAGTACCTCTTGAAATATACCATACTATTAATCAGATTTATGAAACTAAGTATGCACAATTACCAAAAGCTAATCCACAACTAGTAGGTAAAATAGAAAAGGAACATTCATTATTTTTTGATGGTCCTCCCAATAATAAAATGCATCCCCATAACCATTTACCTCATAATGTACTGAACTGGTTTCAATCAAAATTTAATGATTATTTACAATGGAATAAAGTTAAGGAATATAAAATGCATTTAAATTCTATCTGGGTTAATACTATGTTTGAACATGAATATAATCCTGTGCACGTGCACCAAGGAAATTTATTTACTGGGCTATCTAGTGTGATGATATTAAAATTACCACAAAGTTTTGGCGTAGAATATTCTGCTTCGGATCAGCCACAAAATGGTAAATTACAAATATTAGGAGCAGCTTCTGGTCAATTTGCAAATGTAGATTATCAACCAGAAACTAAAGAAAGAGATTTTTTTATCTTTCCGTATGATATGAGGCATACAGTATACCCTTTTAATGGACCAGGATTTAGAAGAACTCTTGCAGCCAACATGGATGTAGACTATGACCCAATTAGTAATAGAGGAGTGAATTAATGCTAGAACCTTATTATCAAGTGTTTAAAGATAAATTAAAAGAAGTAAAATTTAAAGATATGAAAACTCATTTTCCAACAGTAGAGAAATTTGAAACAGAGATGAACGCAGATTTTGAGAAAAATAAATTATTATGTCCAATTGTTTTAGATGCAGATGGTATTCATATTAGAAGCGGTAGACATAGATATGAATATTTTAAAGACAAATATGAATCTACTTTATGTTATGTAGGAGCAACTGGTGATGAAACAAAACTTTTTCAATACATAAATGTATTTTGTTGGAAAAATCACCCTGTACAAAAAGTAGATTTTTTAAAATCAATATATGAAAAGGGGGTAGACATTGTACGAAAATATACACATATCAGAACCTAAATGGAAGAGCTGGATAATTCAAACAACTACACCATTATTTACACCTGATCAATGTAGACAAATTATTGCATCAGGGAGAAAACAGAAGCCACAGACAGCACAAGTTGGAATGAATAAACCTGGAGGTGGGACCGATACTAAAAAAAGAATTACTACTATCAGTTGGATTCCGTTTAAAGAAATGGGGCACATGTATCAGGATTTAAATAAGTTTATTCAAAAATGTAATGAGAATCATTTTGGTTTTGGGGATGTAAGAATTACAGAGAATGCACAATTTACAGAATATCCTGAAGGAGGATTCTATGATTGGCACATGGATTGTGATGTAAACATGGCTCACGAACCCCCAGTGAGAAAAATATCCATGACTCTTTTATTAAATGATCCATCTGAATTTGAAGGTGGTGATCTAGAAGTAATGGCTCCAGGTAAATTTGTAGAATTAAAACAAGGACACGCTATTTGTTTTGCTTCCTTTTTAAATCATAGAGTTAATAAAGTTAAACGAGGAATGAGACAATCTCTTGTTGTTTGGTTCGGAGGAAAACCTTTTAGATGATTAAAGAAGGATTTTTTCCAACAATTATATACGCTCAAGATTTTAAATTAAACACTAATGAGCTAGCTCAAAATATAATTAATTGGTCTAAACAAGATGCTGGAGTTATGAAAACAAATGTAGATGGGTGGCACAGTGAGACAGAGATGCATAAAAAACCTGAGTACAAACCTTTAGTTGATGAATTATTTAAAATGGTACACCAAGTATTTCACGAAGAATTTTTAGAAAGAGAGCCAAGGATGGGAAATATGTGGGCTAATGTAAATTATCAAGGTGGATACAATAAACCACATGTTCATCCTAATGCTTTATTTAGTGGTGTATATTATGTAAAGACGCCCCCTAATTGCGGCGAATTAATTTGTATGGACCCTAGACCAGGAATTCAAACTTGTATGCCTACTAGAAAATCTGGAGAAATTCCTAAACATTTATGGAGAGAAGTTCATTTACAGCCCCAAGAAAATAGAGCAATGATGTTTCCTGCGTGGTTGTGGCATTCAGTTAAACCTAATCAATCAAATGATATAAGAATATCAGTAAGTTTTAATTTTATACAAGATGGCTTTCAATAAATACCACGTAATTAAAGGTGCACTTAGCTACGACTTAGCTAATTTTATATTTAATTATTTTTTACTTAAAAGAGATGCAGCTAAGTTTATGTATAGTAATAATATTATAGCTGATACAGGCATGTTTGGAACATGGGGCGACACACAAATTCCCAATACATACTCACATTATGCAGATATGGTAATGGAAACATTACTAATGAAGATGCTTCCTGTAATGAAAAAAGAGACTGGATTGGATCTTATTCCAACCTATTCTTATTCAAGACTATATAAAAAAGGAGATATTTTAAAACGTCATAAAGATCGACCTAGTTGTGAGATATCAACTACCCTTAATTTAGGCGGTGATCCGTGGCCAATCTTTATAGATGGTACAGGGGCTGATTATGTTATCAATGAAGAACAGAATTTAATTAAACCTGACGCTCCTCCAGGCACTAAAGTCCTACTTGATGTTGGCGATATGCTGGTATATAGTGGGTGCGAATTAGAGCATTGGAGAGAACCTTTTGAAGGTAATACTTGTGGTCAAGTATTTCTTCATTATAACCATGTAAATGGTCCTTTTGCTGAAAAGAACAGGTTCGACAAAAGGCCAATGTTAGGTCTTCCGTCTTTTGTGAAGGCATAATATGATGGAGTTATATGTTACAAAAATTAGGTTTTTTACCTGGATTCAACAAACAAGTCACACAGACCGGGGCCGAGGGACAATGGTATGGAGGTGACAATGTTCGTTTCAGATACGGCACCCCAGAAAAAATAGGTGGTTGGATTCAACTAGGTGATGATAAATTAACTGGAGCAGCTAGAGCTCTTCATCACTGGGACGATAATGCTGGTATTAAATACGCAGCTATAGGAACTAATAGAATTTTATATGTTTATTCAGGTGGAGTTTTTTATGACATCCATCCTCTTAGAACTACTTTAACAGGTGCTAAGTTTTCAAGTACTTCTTCACAGAAAGCAGTCACGGTAACGTGTACCGGATCTCATGGTCTAGGTGAAAATGATATTGTTAAGTTCGACAATGTAAGTGGGGTCACTGCCGTAGGGTCTACTTATACCGATGCTAGTTTTGAAGATGAAAAATTTATGGTAGCATCTGTTCCTACAACAGATACTTTTACAATCACGATGGATACGGCGGAATCAGGGACAGCTTTATCGTTAAGTGGGGATGCTTCTGTGTTATGTTATTATACTGTAGGACCGGCACAACAGCTAGGTGGTTATGGTTGGGGTACAGCATTGTGGGGTGGTACAGCTTTAGGGCCAGCAACTACAACACTAGCTTCTGGTATTAATGACGCTGTAACTGATATTCCTTTAACCAATTCTGCTGCTTTTCCTTCTACTGGAGAAATTAGAATTGGATCGGAAGACATAAGCTTTACTGCAAACAATACTACAACCAATATTTTAAGTGGGGGTGCTAGAGAAGTTAATGGTACAACAAAAGCATCACATAGTGGAGGAGACACAGTAACAAACATATCTGAATATGTTGCATGGGGTGAAGCGTCTTCTGCTGACTTTACAATTGATCCAGGTTTATGGGTATTAGATAATTATGGAACAAAATTAATTGCACTTATATATAATAGTGCATGTTTTGAATGGGATGCAGCAGCAGCTGCTGCGGTCAATAATCGAGCTACAATATTAGCAAATGCACCAACAGCATCACGTCATGTACTAGTATCTACACCCGATAGACACTTAGTATTTTTTGGAACAGAAACTACAATTGGAACAACATCTAGTCAAGATGATATGTATATTAGGTTCTCTTCTCAAGAGAGTATTAATGCCAGTGATTCATATACAGTTAAAGCAAATAATACCGCAGGTACACAAAGACTTGCAGATGGTTCTAAAATTATGGGAGCTATAAAAGGTAGGGATGCAATCTATGTATGGACAGATACGGCGTTGTTCCTGATGAAATTCGTTGGCCAACCATTTACCTTCTCATTTGAGCAGGTAGGAACTAACTGTGGATTATTTGGTAAAAATGCTTGTATGGAGGTTGATGGTACAGCTTACTGGATGTCTGAAAATGGATTCTTTGCATACGATGGTCAGTTAAAATCACTGCCTTGTTTAGTAGAGGACCATGTTTATGGTGATTTAAACTCAACCTCTAGAGACTTAGTTAATGCAGGATTAAATAATTTGTTTGGAGAAATCCAATGGTTTTATTGTACTGCAGCCTCAGATGCAGTGGATAGAGTGGTTACTTATAACTATTTAGACTCAACCATTAAAAGACCTATCTGGACTACGGGTACTTTACCCAGAACAGCATGGGCCGATTCTTCTGTTTTTAATAAACCACATGGTACCTACTATAACCCAAGTGATGATGCGTCGTTCGATGTTACTGGTAATACAGATGGAAGTACTATATATTATAAACACGATACAGGGACTGATCAAGTAGTAGCAGGTGGAGCAGTAACTGCTGTGATTGGAACTATTACTTCGGGAGATTTTGATATTACTCAAAAATCAGCAAGAGGTGGTGGGCAAATTGTAGGTATGCCTGACCTTAGAGGAGACGGTGAATACATTATGAGAATAAGTAGATTTATACCAGATTTTATTTTACAAACAGGTAATACTCAAGTTAGTTTTACAACTAGAGATTATCCACATAGTACAGGAACTACTACCGACTACAGTGTGAGTAAAACTACAACTAAAAAAGATACAAGATTAAGAGCAAGATCAATTGCTATGACAGTGGCCAATACAGCAACGTCTGAAGATTGGAAACTAGGAACATTTAGATTAGACATCCACCCTGGAGGAAGAAGATAATGGCTAGTTTTTATACAGGCGTTGATAAAAGTATATATGAAGGAGGGGATCATTTTCTCTCGATGGACAAATTTAGATTAAATCCTTATGAACCAAAGAATCTTTCATTTGACTCACAACCACAATCTTCTGGAATAACTAACACTAATGCTTTTACTTATAATAATAATAATCAAAATTATTATCCAGGTACAACTTCAAATTTAGTCTCTAATTTTAATAGAGATATACAGGCATACAATGAAGGAATTAAAGAGGGTAATAGACCTATGCGTCCGGAGAGACGTACTGCTAATTATAACATGCCTGGTCAAGGTGTGTTTACTCCTGCAGAACAACCTACATTAAAAAGAAGAATAAGTGATTTTGCTTACGACCATATTCCTGGAATAAATAGACCCCAAACTTACGAAGATATTATGACTAGCGGATATATACAACCACGATCACTGGTACCTGGTATTATGGGCATCATGAGTAATTTTGGATTAAAGAATTATGCAAGTCTACCTCAGTCTGATCAAGCGTTTATAGCTTCTAAAAGAGGTTACACAGGACCAACAATATTTGGAGACAATACAACCGGATTAAATACAGATCCTTTTGGTATTAATGTAGACTCCATGTTTGGAAATTATGCAGAATATAGCAAAAAAGAATCAGCTAGATTAGATAAGCAAATAGAGAAATCACAAAAAAGTTATATTGATAAATATGGAAGTTTAGATGATGAAAATGAATACGGAAAAAGTTGGTATGAAATGAATAAAGTGAACCTAGCTCGAAAAGGTTTTTATAATCAAAACGTAACAGATACACAAAACATAACTTCTGATTTAAGTTTAATAGATAAAGCTAGAGCATATGATATACAAAGAACTCAAGCAGGGATAGATAAAGATGAACAAGCTATAAACGAGGCAGCCAAACAAGGTAAAGCTACAGGATCAGTTAATCCTGCTGTTGATTCAACTTATTCCGGAGGTACTGCTAACCCACATACAGATACAGGTTGGAGTGGTTCTCAAAAAGGGGCACATGGGACAGACACAAGTGGAAACTTTGCAGGAAAAGGAACTGGTAATCCTTTTGGACGTAAAGACGGTGGAAGAATCTATTTAAATTTAGGGGGACTAGCAAGGTTATTATAATGGCTAAAATTGTACAATCATTAACAAGAGCTGAAGAAGAATATAGCAGAGCGAATCTACAATCATTGGTCAGGGACCTTGATGGTGTAATAACAAAATTAAACTCTTCATTTCAAGATGAAGTCAAACAAGAAATAGAAGCTAAAAGTTTCTTTATGGATTCATAATGGCAGTAGTAAACGAATATAAATTTTATGGTAAAACAGTAACAGCAGCTGAAAGTAATAATCTTTTAGAGCCAGGAGAGAATGAAACTATCATTGTTAAATCTCTACATGTTACTAATAAATCAGGATCTAATGCACCTACTATAACTATCACTAACAATGCTTTTGAAGTAATACATACTCAGTCATTATCGACTGCAGCTAGTGTAGAAATACTAAGTAATCCGATGGTAGTAGAAGGTGGTAAAGTACTAGCTGCTACTACAGCAGGAACGGTAAGTGATGGGGTAGTAATTACCATCAGTTATTTGAATATTAAGAAGGAGAAAACAGACTAATGGATACAAATGTAGTTATGAAGGATGCAGAAGTTGAACTAACCTATAGACACAAGGAAACTGGCGAGCTTTTTAAGGAGCGAAAAGACTGGGAAACCAAAGGTTATAATAACGAGGACATGGCACAGGATGTAAAAGTAATCATGCCACCTCTTGATTTAATAAGTAAAACATAATAAAGTAGGAGATTAAGGTATAAATATGGCAATTTCAAGAATGCAAGAACCCCAACAAATACAAGGCGGCTTAGGAAGTTTACAAGATCCAAGACAAAATTATGGATTAGGTAAACTTGTTAAGAAAGCTTTCCGTGGTGTTAAGAAGATAGCTAAAAGCCCACTAGGTAAAGCTGCTTTAATAGGTGGTGGTCTATGGGCTTCTAATGCATTTGGTCCTGGGGCTGGATGGTTTGGTAAAATGACCGGGGGCAAAGGTTGGGCAGGCATAGGAGGTCTTTTAAAAACCGGTGCAGGTAAAGCATGGGCAGCTGCTAAAGCAAATCCATGGAAAGCTGGTTTTCTTGGTCTAGGTGCAGCAGCAACAGCACTACCATTCTTAATGGGTAAAGATGATGAAGAAGATGTTGTTGAAGAAGCATGGGATCAAGTTCCTTCAAGTGTTGCCAACATAAGAAATCAAGCACAAAATTATTATAGAGATCCAACAGGAAGCTCTTTAGCTTTCATGCCTAATAAACAATTCGTAAATCCAAATTATTATGCAGCTGATGGTGGAAGAGTTGGATTATTAAATGGCGGAGAAGCAGGCCAAGAACAAATAGAACAAATGCTTATGGCAGAATATGTAAAATATAAAAACCAAGGTGGCACATTAACTTTCGAACAATTCGTACAAGCAATAATGCAACAGCAACAAGAAGAGCAAATGCCAGAAGGTGCAGGCATGGAGCAACCACAAGAAGTAGCTATGGCTGCTAACGGTGGAAGAATAGGGTATGGTCTAGGAAGTTGGGTTAAAGGCAAACTTGGTTTAAGTAAAAAAGAAGCACGCGCTGAAGCTAGTCCCCATAGACAGGTAGGAAATATCTCAGATGACCAGCTGCGTTCTAGAGCATTGGATATTTTTAAAAATAAATTTAGCGATGATGATGATGAAGACGTTCAGTACGCAGCCCACGGTGGAAGAATAGGTTATGCTGGTGGTCAATTAGTTAGTCCCAATGCTGATGGTACAAGACCTGGATATGCGGGTGACAATCCTTCAATTATAGAAATAATAAAAGCTTTTCCTAGTGCAGTTTCACAAATATTTAGTGGAGAAACTGGAGCATTTCTGGGTGACGATCAAGAAAAAATTAACGAAATTTTATTAGAAAAAGGTTATGGTATAGATCTACCTTCAGACACAATCTCTATGATTATAGATATGAATAAAAAAGGGTTAGACGTAGCTACAATATCTTCTCTTACAGGGACAGATGAAGACACAGTGACTACTATGATAGAACGATTAAACATGAAAGCTGATGGTGGAAGAATAGGTGCATTAAATGGTGGTCTTATGATTGAAGATGACGATGAATATAATTATAACCCTCAAGCAGCTATGCGTATGTATAGAAGACCAGGTAAACAAGAAGGTGGAATCATGGAAACTGAAGAAGCATCCGAAATGATTGACATGGGTGGCCAAGAAAAAGATTATAGAGAGACTGGTGGCTTCGTAGAAATAGGTGGAAAAGAACGAGCAGATGATGTACCAGCTAGATTAAGCAAAAATGAATTCGTTTTTACAGCTGATGCAGTAAGAGCTGCAGGTGGTGGAGACATTGACGCTGGTTCAGAAGTTATGCAGAATATGATGGATAACTTAGAACAAGGCGGAGAAATTTCTGAAGAGTCGCAAGGCTTAGAAGGGGCGCAAGCAATGTATGATCAACAACAAATGTTACAATCAAGGATAGCATAATGGCATTACCAGATTATTTAAAAGACACAGGAAAAGATTTAGCCCGTCAGATGACGGCATCGTATTCGGCACCGCTTGATACGTCTACGTTTATGGGTTCACAGTTTGTAGCTGGACAAGATCCTGCACAAACAGCAGCATATAATTTAGCAACAGCAGGTGTTGGTTCTTATCAACCTTATTTATCTGCAGCACAGACTGCAGCTGGTCAAGCAGGAACTACTGTTGGTGGACTAGGTGCTTTAACAGGACCAATGACTGGTCAACAATTAACAGATTACACATCTCCATATCAAGGACAAGTTATTGATGAAACATTAAGACAGTATGATTTATCAAGACAAGGCGGCATACAAAGTATTAAAGACGCTGCCGTTGGAACTGGAAATTTTGGTGGTGGAAGAGAAGGTGCAATGCTTGGACAATATCAAGCAGACACTTTAGCTAACAGAGCTGGAATCAGATCAGGATTATTAGAACAAGGTTATCAAGGAGCACTTGGTCAAAGACAACAAAATTTAATGAATCAACAAGGTATTGCTAAACAACAATTAGGAATGGGTTCCGCTCAAATGGGTCTATCTGATTTTGCAAGAACAGGAATGGGTGCAGACATACAAGCACTAGGAAATCTTGGTTCAATGAGACAAGGATATGAACAAGCATTGTTAAATGCACAGCAACAACAATTACAATCACAGGCTTACGAACCTTATGGAAGATTATCACAGTATGCATCAGGTATTACTGGTCTTGCTGGCGGAATGGCTGCACCTGCATATCAAGATGCACCAACACAAAGTCCATGGCAAACTGCATTAAGCACAGTGACAGGTTTAGGTGGATTGTATGGACAGATATTTAAAAAGCCTTCTCAAATAGTTTTACAAGGATAATAATATGAGACCATTAAATAGACCAATGTTTAGATACGGCGGCCCTATTAAAGAGGGTGTCATGTCAGGGATCAGGGAGCCATATAGACATGGTCAAAGAGTAATGCCTTCTTCTGATGGGAGACGACCAGGATATGCTGGACCAGCTACTCCATTCATTCCATGGCTTTGGGCTGCAGGAACAAGGTTAATTGGTGGTCAAGCTGTTAAAAAAATTGGTCAACAAGGTGTTAAAAAAATGACTCAAAATTTAAACCTATCAACTCCAAAAAATATGCAAGGTATCTTTGATCAAACCGTAAAACAAGTTAAGGATAAAGGCATTCCTACCGTTAAAGGTGGCTGGAAAAATATAGGAAAAAATTGGTTTTCAGGAGACCCACTAGTTAAAGGAAGTAAATGGGGATGGAAAACAATTACATCACCTACAGCAAATACATGGGCTCAAAAAGCAGTTAAGATGGCTACTTCTCCATCAAGTATATTAATTGGTGGTTTATATTATGCTAATGGTAAATGGTTTAATAAAGATGGAAGTCCGGCAAACGAAAATGATATTGCAGCAGCTAAAGCAAGTACTGGAGGACCTCCAGGTGGTGGTGATCCAGGAATGCAGGGAACTGGTGAATGGTTCGCAGCACAAGCTGAGAAGGAAGCCTTAGCTAAGAAACAAAAAGAATGGAACAATAGAATTAAAAGGTACAGAGACATCATGGATATTAAAGGCATGAATAAAGATGCGGCATACAAATCTTTAGTTGATGCTAGTAAATTAATTCAAGATTCACAAGACTTTAAAGGTGATATTAAATCTGGTAAATTAATTAACCAAGTTATCCAAGCAGCTAGTAAACAGTTTGAGAAACCAGCTAAAACTAGCGATGCTATTAACACTCTTATACTTCAAAACGAACTTAAAAAAGATTTAAGTGCAGAGACAGACGCACTTGATAAACTATATAAACAAGGAAGAATAGCAGTAGATCAAAAGGCGTTGAATCCAAGTAAGTCTGATTTAATTGGAGCGTATGCAAAAGCTGGTGTTAAAGGACAGAATTTGTACGATAGTGCTGCCAAAGAGCTTTCAGGAAATAGCGGACAAACCTTTAGAGGAAATTTAATAGAGAACTCAGAATTTAAAGAAATATTAGCTGATCTAAAAAAGAATCCTGAAACAAAAAATGCTGACGATATTACTATCATAGCTACTTGGACTCAAAACGAGCTTAATAACTCAAACAAAAATATTCCCGATGGTAACTACACAGTTGGAAGCACAATAGTAACAATTAAAGACAAACAAGTTGTAGATGTGAACTAATAGTAATGGCTTCTATATTTGATACAGGCAATTACGAACCACAAAGCAAAGTAGGTACCTTTGAATCTATGCTAGCAGGCGTAGCTTCAGGCCTAATTGCAATTCCAAAAGGTTTATTTTCTTTAGGCGCAAGTCTTATGGACTTAGGTGTCAACAGTGGTAAGGCAGCAAGAGTTGAACAATGGTTTGATGACCTTACAGAATTTGATGAGAAAGCAGAAGCAACAGCTGCTGGAAAAATTACAGAACTATTAGTTAACATAGGTATCCCTGGTGGTGTGGCTTTCAAAGCTGCTAGTGGTATGTCAAAAGCTGCAATGCTTGCAGCCAAGAATAAAAAATATGTCAACTTAAGTAATCCTGATCTAGTTAAAGCTGCAGATAAAGCATTAGAACTAACAGCTAAAGGTAAAGGCAGACAATTTATTGCTGGAGCTTTAGGTGGTGGTTTAGCAGAAGGTGTATTTGTTGGTGATGTAAAAGAGATTGGATCATTTGGAGATTTATTAGGTGGTCCTACAGAAATAGACAGAAGCGCAGACCCCGATGCAGCTACCGAAATATTAAACAGAGTTAAGTTTGGAACTGAAGGTGCATTGTTCACAGGAGTTTTAGGTGGTGCAGGATCCGTTATTAAAAAATTAGCTAACAGAAATAAACAATTAGATGTTGCTAACTCTGGAATGGATCGATGGATTGATAAGGTTGCCGAAAAATTTAGATCAAGAAGTGGTAAGACTCAAGAATTTTTTGACATAGAAAGAGGTATGACTGGTGCAAGATCCGCTGATGCAAATGTTGCTAGAACTTTGTCCAGGGAACTGGACGTAGATATAGATAAACTATTTCCTCCACTAAAAACTATGTTTGATAAGCAGCCTTTAACTAAAGCAAGAAAAGAATTTTTACAATTAGTAAACGACACTATGTTATCTGGTAAAGCTGAGTTAGATGACGCAGGTAAAACTGTCTTCGGTAAAATGGATGCAAAGAAATTAGCTCAATTAAAAGAAGCTATCAGAAAATTCTCTGCTAATAGAGAAGAAGCAGAAGAAGTTGTTACATCTTTAGTGGGTGGACTTAGTACAATAAGAAGTAAGTGGGCGGATTTATTTTCTGAACTTGGTGGTACACTAGGTAAAGAAGAGATTGCAGAATTCAGAGCATTGTTTGGTGGTAAATTTAAGGATTATATTGGTGCAACGTACGACATATTTCAGAACAAAGGCTTAATGCCATGGAATAGTTATAGACCTGCGGCTGAAGCAATAAGAAATGCAAGAAAAGCTTTTCAAGAAAGTTATGCAGCAGCTAACCCTGGTAAAACTATGAGTGATCTAGAAGCTGACAAGTGGGTAGAGAATGCATTGAACACTGCGGACATGCCTAAAGGATTTAGAATGGACAGGCCTTCGGATGCTTTATTTAACGTACCAGATTTCTTTGTTAACAGAACTACATTAGATGATGCAGTTAAAGGCCAAGCGTTTACAAAACGTGGTGGTGTTCCTAGAATTTCTATATCAAACCTCGCTTCCGAAGCAGATAAAAAAGTATTTAATGAATTGTTTGGTAAAACACATAACCCTATGCAAACTATTATAGGAGGCATGGCTAAGTTATCTTTAATAACTAGACGTAATTTATTTTATAAAGATTTAATTACAAAGAACGATGAAATTGTGACAGCATGGAGAGCAGCTCCTGATAGGACAGCAGTAGCACAACCTATGTTTGCACGATCAGAAGCAGAAGCAATTGAGTTCTGGGGAAGTCCAAGAGGAAGAACTTTTAGAAGAGTCGATGTAGTTGACCCAGCTAAAACTTTAGATGTTGGAACAGGTAAAAAGATTGCTACACAAGGACCACAAACAGGAGGATTAAATCCTTTTGGTGATGCAGGCACGCCTTTCTGGGCTAGAACTGGAGTAGCTGATGCATTAGAAAAAACTGGACTGCAGATTAAAGATGCTGGAACCTTAGGAAGATTGTATCATAGTTTAATCTTGTACCCTAAAGGTCTATCACAGATTGCTAAAACAATTTTATCTCCAGTCACACACTTAAGAAACTTTATAAGTGCAGGAGCTTTTGCTGCAGCTAATGGTATTTTGCCAGCAGCTATTAAAGATGTGACAGTTGATGTAGGTGGTAAAATGATTACTGGTAACCCAATGAAGATAGCTTACCAGGCATTACAAACAGGACTTAAAGGAACAAGACAACAGAATGAATTATATCAAAAGCTTTTAAAGTTAGGTGTTGTAAACTCTAACGTAAAACTAGGAGACCTTACAAGACTATTAGAAGACGTTGACTTTGGTTCAACAATATCTTCATCAAAAGGAATGAGAGCATTACTTAAACCTTTATCAAGATTAAAATCTATATCACAAGATTTATACACAGCTGAAGATGACTTCTGGAAAATTTTCTCATGGGCGATGGAGAAGGATAGACTAGAAGCATCGTTTAGAAATGCTGGTGTAGTAAGAGGACAAGCTTTTAAAAGAGGTGGAAAAGAATTAAAATTAACAGAAGAATTTTTAGAACTAGAGGCAGCAGATATAGTTAAAAATAATATACCTAACTATGATTATGTATCTGAGTTTGTAAAAGGATTAAGAAAATTGCCGATTGGAAACTTCGTATCTTTCCCTGCAGAGATAGCACGAACTGGAGTTAACATTGTTAGACGAGCATTAAGGGAGATCAATGAGACAATCACATTAGCTGATGGCACAGTAGTAAAACCTTTCCAAACTACGGGCTACACAAGATTATTTGGTTTCACTACCACGGTAGCAGCGGTACCCGCAGCAACTGTTGCAGCGTTCCAAGCACTGTACGACGTAAGTGATGACGAAAGAGAAGCAATCAGAAGATATGTAGCTCAATGGTCTAAGAACTCTACAATACTTCCGATTAAAATGGAAGATGGTAGTTTTAAATACATAGATTTCAGTCATGCTAATGCTTACGATACATTACTAAGACCACTGCAAACTGTAGTTAATTCTGTTCAAGATGGTAGAACAGATCAAGATGGTATGATGGACGACCTTATGAAAGGAGTTCTGACTTCTATGGCTGAGTTTGCTCAACCCTTTGTATCGGAATCTATTTGGACAGAAGCAGTCGCAGATATTATTATGAGAAAAGGAGAATCCAGAGATGGTTTCCAAGTATATAATCCAGAAGATAATTACGGTGATAAGGTAAGTAAGATTATGGCTCACTTAGTTGAAGCTCAAATGCCTTTCTCATGGAAACAATTAAAAAGATTAGATCAATCTATTAAACCTGTTGATGTAATTACTAAAGGTAAATATGATGAGTATGGCCAAGAGTTTGAATTTGGTGATGAGTTCCAAGGTCTGTTTGGTTTTAGAGCAGTAAGACTGGACCCAGATAGAACAATGAAGTTTAAAGTAGCGGAATATAAACAAGGAGCCAGGGATTCAAGATCATTATTTACTAGGGTTACTTTAAAAGGTGGACCAATTGAACCAAGAGAAGTTGTAGATGCATATCTAAATGCTAACCGTGCGTTGTTTGATGTAAAGAAAAATTTAAAAGCCGACATGGATGCTGCAAAATTATTAAACATATCAGAGGACGGTTATTACAATGCACTGGGAGGAGTTTCTAATCGAGAAATTAATTCACTTGAAGAAAATATATTTACTCCAATGGGTATTTCAGATGACATATATGATGCCTTTGAAAAGAATGCATCTAAAATAGGTGAACCTAATCCTTTGGAAAGAGCATGGGATGTTATTGCAGACCTAGAAGCGAAGATGTATGATATTTCTTTAGAGCTCCCTGAATTCCCAGTATTCGAGAACCCTTTACTTCCAATAATGCAGGACACGCCTATCACACCTACGTCATTAAATCTACCATCAATTGACACTCAATTGGTGTCACAACAGATAAGCGGAAGCAACTATAACAACTTGACAACACAACAGAAATTAGATTTATTATTCAGGTAAAAATATGGCTAAAACTAATGCTTTACAAAAAATAGAATCACATGAAAAGCTTTGCAGGATTATGCAAAAGCAAACACATGATAAGATGCTTAAATTAGAGACACAAATTAATAGAATAGAAAGTATTCTATTAGTATCTGTAGGTGCCTTGATTACAGGTATGGCTTATGTTATATTTACACTAATCACAAAATAAAAAATCATGCAATTGTCGAAACATTTTAAATTAGAAGAGATGACTAAATCAATGACCGCTACGCGTAAAGGAATTGATAACTCACCAGGGGCCGGGGACATTAAAAATTTAGAGAACGTATGCTATGAAATATTAGAACCAGTTCGTGCACACTTTGACAAACCAATTACAATAACATCGGGCTATCGTAGCGAAGCATTATGCGAAGCGATCGGCAGCAAAAAGACGTCGCAGCATGCTAAGGGGCAGGCGGTTGACTTTGAAATAGCAGGTGTTCCAAATATTAAGACGGCTTACTGGCTTTCTAATAACGTTGACTTTGATCAATTGATCCTCGAGTTCTATAAAAAAGATGATCCAGCAGGTGGCTGGGTGCACGTTAGCTACAATGAAAAAGGTGCTAACAGAAAACAAGTTCTCACTTTCGATGGCAAACATTACGAAAACGGTTTACCGGACATGAAATGGGAAGGCGGAAAAGTCGTAGGTTAAATCCAAGCCTTAAGTTCTTCACCCATAATCTGAGTTGCAATATTAACTTTTTCTTTTAAAGCTTTAACAATTCTTTCATCAACAGTTTCCTCACACAGAATATCTATGTAAGTCATTGGATATTTTTGTCCTATCCTATCTATCCTTGCTTCAGATTGTTGTCTCTTCTCAAGATCATAACCATTAGAATAATATATCATAGTACTAGCCGCAGTTAATGTAATACCATAACCACCTGTTTGAGTAGTACCAATAAAGAACCTACATTGGGGGTCGTTCTGGAATTTTTCGATATTTTTTTGACGGTCCGCCATGGGGGTTAAACCGAAATAATCCACGAAACTATTTTGGCCAAATTTTTTCGAAATCTCCCGGATTATCCTATGTACGTCTCTCTGCCAATGTGCCCATATAACTACCTTTCCTTCTATTTCTTCTAATACATCCATTAGCTCCGGTAGTCGATTTGATGCGACATCCTCAAAAGTACCATCATCGGCTGTGAAGTGGCCACAAGTTATTTGTTGTAATCTCATTAATTGGGTAAGTACGGTAGCGGTGCTCATCATCTTACCATTCATTTGAGCAAGCGCTAAAACTTTCATTTGTTTATATAACTTAAGTTGATCTGGCGTTAATTGGACCGTTCTCTTTATATATGTCTTTTCTGGAAGGTCTAAGCAGTCATCTTTTAGAACTCTGTGAGAAAAGGGTTTTAATTTTTCTGATAATTCACCTAGGTTCTGATACCCCACTACGATTTGAGTCGAATGACTAGGAAGATGCATTGTTCTAACAACCGCATATCGAGTCCTAAAAGAATAATAAGAGACATGTCCTAATAATTCTTTTTTCAGAAACTCACATTGTTTATATAAATCTAGTGGAGATTTTGTTACCGGAGAACCTGTTAAAATTCTTCTGTAAAGGGCATAACCCCCTAATGAACAAATATGTCTTGTTCTTTTAGCATCCGGATTTTTAATTGTAGTAGACTCATCAATTGCCATCATTGTTCTATGACAACGTAGAAATTTAGCTGCGAACTCTACACCCTTTTTAGTAGAAAAGGCCTCTACATTCATTACTAGAATGTGTAAGTCTTCTCCTGGCGCAAATAATTTATCTAATTCTCTTTGTTGACTTTTAGTAATCATGGCTTGCCACAATACATCTGTATGTTCTACATGATCAGCCATATGTGCTGGTATTTCTTGTTCATACCATGTTTTAACAACACCTTTCGGTGCCACAATTAGGACACCATTGATTTTACCCTTATCATAAAGCATGGCAATGTTATCTATCAGTACCTTTGATTTACCAGTACCCATCTCCATAAAATAGGCAAAATACTCCTTGTCACAAGAAAGCTCTAACGCTTTTAATTGATGCGCGTATGGCTTAGTCTTAAATTTATATCTCATAATATTTTTTTCTTTCTGTATTGACTTCTTATATAGACTGTCTTATATCTATTGTCAAGATGTCAGAAAGCATAAAATACGAGAATATAAAAAATAATTATAAAGCTAAAGTTTATGTATTACAGGAACTACCTGGTACAAGAGCTGGTGCTCCTAAAATAAATATTATGAGTGCTTCTAAGTTTGGAGAATTTAAATTTCTGTTACCAGAATTTTCTCAAATTATTTTTTCTCCTGGACCATTAATTTTTAAATTAAGAAATCTTTTAAAAG
>Ga0208299_1001318_pt1 | contig 18848 bp, 12 predicted proteins | sample 15_taG_FD_184089 | JGI IMG/M metagenome (GOLD analysis project Ga0208299, IMG submission 184089) | Marine viral communities from the Subarctic Pacific Ocean - 15_ETSP_OMZ_AT15312 metaG (SPAdes) (version 2) | ecosystem: Environmental > Aquatic > Marine > Oceanic | place: Pacific Ocean | collected...
AATCCCATAAAAGCAATCAGCGTTGAGGAGTCTCCGTATTCTCCTGTTTCCTGTTGTTTCTCTTCTAATTGTTCTTGTTGTTGTTTTATATTCTGAGCGACAATCTTATCTGCGACAGTATCAGCTTCAGAGGTTGTAGAAACTTCTGCAATAGCTACAGTAATTTCAGCCTGTACTGAACCTACAGGTGTATTACTACCACTGTCGGTATTCCCAACTGCTACATTATTGTCACCACTAGTATTTCCTACTGCGGTATTATTGTCACCACTTGCATTGCTTGCAACACTGCTGTTGGCGGTAGTTTCAGAGGTATCTGTGGTATCTGATCCTACAGCTACATTGCTGTTACTGTTGGTATTCCCAACTGCTGTATTATCCGCACTCGTAGTATTTCCTACTGCTGTATTATCCGCACCTATGGTTGTACTGTTTGAATCAACAGTTGTTGAAGTATCTAATGTTGATGAAGTGTCTAAAGCACTACTAGTAGTCTCTACATTAGAAGAAAAACTAATTGTTTCTGTAGTAGTACTCATAGATAAAACCTGTTGTGTTTGTATTGCTGAACTCGCTACTTGAGCAGAGATACTAGGTGAATTACTAGTGCTTATTCCACCACCAGATGCTGAATTAGCTACTGCGGTACTTGTAGTATTAGCAACACCACCAGAGGCTTTTGTGTTACCTGTTGCTTGTATAGACGTGCCTGCTGTCGTTCCACTAACACTATTAGTAGCTGCTTGTATGGTACTGGCTACTACATTTAACTGAGTTTCTCTACTGATACCACTCTTTTCTTCTTCTGCTACCCTTGTTTCTTCAGTCTCTTCCTCAATGTCTTCGACTTCTTCTTCGATGTCTTCTTCAACAAGTTCAATTTCTTCTTCTATTATTTCTTCTTCTATTGCTTCCATCTCTTCTTCAAACCATTCTTCTAATTCTTCAACGGTTTCAAATTCTAGAAACTCGCGTGGTTCTTCTTCAAAAACTTCAATAATTTGCTCGTGTTCAAAATGTACTAAAAGTTCTTCTGAAACATCTATTGTTTCGTATTCTTGTTCGAAGTCAAAGGCATATAAATCTTCGTAAGTTTCTTCATACACTTCTTCATAGACTTCTTCATAAACTTGTTCATAAGTTTCTTCGTAAGTTTCTGCATAAGTTTCTTCGTGGATTTCTTCATAGGCTTCTTCCTGATAAGGATCAAATTCTTCATACGCATCTTCGAATAAATATTCTTCTTCGTAATATAGTTCTTCTTCTACGCGCAACTGTTCTTGTTCTAGGTCATATTCATCCATTAAAACATCTACATCATCGTAAGATTCCATAGTTGTTGTTTCCCACTCAACCATACCATCGTCACTAAACTCTACATCTGTGCCGAACCATTCATCAACTTGTTCTTGTCCAAACTGTTCTACATCTAACTCATACCAATCTTCATCTGTAAAATCTGCACAAGCGTTTTCATAACAAGGATCATTTGGTTCTAACCATTCATCGTATTCTTCATCGTACCAATAGTCTTCTTCTGTATATCCGTAATCAAATTCATCTTCAACATAATAAGCTACAGATTCTTCTTGTGTGTAGCCTGCACAGAAAGGTCCGTATTGAGGATCTAAAGTACATTGAAGATCATCATATGCATCCCAATATAAAGGACAGGCCGTATCATATAAAGAATTTAAACCGCATTGTTGTGTCAGATATGCTGTTGCATAACCTAAACACTCCGAACTACTTAATGGATCAGAAGAACAAGCATTATTATATATGAGAGATTTGTTTTCGAGAAGAGTGTTGTAGGCAGTGCTGTTCCAGTTGGTATTAACACAGTTACTAAGGTTTGTTGTGCCTGTATTGCATTCATCATGGAAAAGGTATTGCTTGTATTCAGTACTTGATCCTTGTATACCTATAAGAACATCGTGGTTCTTTATATCTAAAGGACCATATCTAAACTCTATAGCAGAGTCAGCTTCGTAGAGTAGCATCTCTATAGTATTGTCTGATGCTCTATTGTATTCGCGTAGGTTATACCAGCCTACTACAAAATAATCGTTGTTATCTCCAGAAATTTCAAAACTTTTAGAAAGTATTTTAGAACCACTATCTCTTATAAGATCAGTCCAGAACGGATAGATTGTATAAGGGGTGTCAGGTAACGGATCAGGTGTGTAGTCGTTGCAATACGATGTGGTGAAAGAAAAACAACCATTCGTTGATATGTAGCCACCTGTGTACGTTTCATTATAGAAATCAAAATCAAATCCTATATCGACCAAGTTTGATCGACCATCATCGCTTATATTGTGTTGAGTTGTGCCTGTATATTCTCTTAGATCAAGAATACTTGAAGTACCTGTTGTCCAGTCATTTGCATTCAGATTAAAACTTAATAATAATCCGCATACAAATAAACTAATTCCCTGTGTTAAATTCTTCAACACAAGTCCTTCTGGATTTTCTTAGACCAGCTTCATTCCGCGTGCCTTTACATTTATCTATATATTTAGCTCTAGCTTCTTTATAGTCTGGTCTGTCTTTTACATTTTCTTGCCAAGCAAGTGTAGCTTCTGCTCCGATCTTACCGTAATAAGGACACGGAGTTCCTGCCATTTGCATTGCTTTAAAAACTCTGATGTCTTGACATAAGATTCCAACTGCCGCAACTTTCATACCAGTATCATATAGATACTTTGAAAGTTTTAAGCGTTCACAGTTCTCGTCACGGACTGTAGCACCTGTAGAGATTCCAAAGACTTGACCTTGAAACGCGCCTGATCTTCCTACAGTACAAAGGTCTTGACTGTAACTCATAATACTAGGAGCAATCGCAGAAGCAGGCGGTGCTTTTTGCGTGATGTTTTGATTGATAGTTTGTTCAGATTTACTTTCATTTATATTTCTATTTGTATTATCTGAAGTACTAGTGTTTTCATTTACATTTTTGTTGTCAGTTGTAACGTCTGATTTTGAATTAGAGTTATTAATATTAACATTCTTATTATCGCTGGAACTAGTACTAGTATTGTTATTATTATTTGTATTAGTGTTGTTGCTAGTGTTATTATTAGTGTTTGTATTATTGCTAGTGCTAGTGCTATTATTATTATTAGTGTTTGTATTATTGCTTGTATTATTGCTTGTAGACGTGCTTGTATTATTGTTTGTATTAGTTGATATGTTGTTGTTATTATTAGTATTATTATTTGTACTAGTACTAGTGCTGTTGTTTGAATTTGTATTTACATTTGTATTACTACTAGTATTATTATTATTGTTGGTGTTACTAGAATTTACGGTGCTAGATACAGTCGAATTATTTGTATTGCTATTGACATTAGTACTAGCAGATGTACTATTGTTTGTGTTTGTATTTGAATTGGTGTTCGTACCAGTTGTCGTAGTCGTATTAACATTGGTGTTAGCATTGGTATTTGTGGCGGTACTAGTGTTAGTATTGTTATTAGTGTTTGAATTAGTGTTGGTACTAGTGTTAGTATTGTTATTTGTGTTAGTATTTGTTTGAGTACCAGTAGTTGTTGTAGTGTTTGTATTATTATTAGTGTTGGAATTGGTGTTAGTGTTAGTGTTTGAATTAGTGTTAGTATTATTGTTGGTATTGGTAGTTGTTGTAGTATTTGTAGTTGTTAATGAACTCTGCTCACAAAATTCTCCTGTTGTACAATCTCCTGTAGGATCAGATTGAACATTATTACTAAAGAAAAGAGCAGATAGAATCAAAGCTCCAAATAAAAATTTAGATTGTTTCATATACTGCCCTCCTCTTAGCTAATATAAAAAATTAAGATAATAAATTAAAATGATTTAAAACATCGAAGATTAAATAACCAAATAATATCCGAAACATTAAACGATAACGATAAAAGTCATCTGTTAATTCTGCTAGTTGTGCTTTGTTTATATGTACCCAATTTATTTGTGGTTTCTCTCCTTGTTCCATTTCATTCTTCTGTTATTCATTTAATTTTAATTTGTTTAGGTTTCTTCTCTTCAGGAATTATTCTTTTAAGAAAGATATTTAACATACCATTTTTAAAGTGCGCACCTTCGCTTTCTATATCTTCAGACAAATTAAATTGTCTTTTGAAAGAGCGTTGAGCGATTCCTTTGTATAGTTTTTTATCGCTATCTTCTGTTGTTGAAGATTGATAAGAAACTGTTAAGGTATTCTCCTGTATTTCTACATTCAAATCTTTCTTGTCAATTCCTGCTAATGCGATTTCAATGACAAAATCATCTCCATCTTGTATTACATTGTAAGGTGGATAACTTGGTAAGCTTTTAGAACCTTGTGACATCTGTGCCATGTTCTCAAAAAGACTATCAAATCCTACAAACAATGATGAGAATATAGGATCTCTAAAATCCACCATACCATAAAAATCTTTCTTTTTACGTATCATTTTTCTCTCCTTATTTTAAGCAAGATTATAATTTAAAACACACTACTTAAAGTATGCTTCATGAATGCCTCTTAAACCTCGTTATGAGCGTTCTAAGCGACTTTTATTTAATCAATAACGCAATTAGCGCATACTAATTAAATCTCTTACAGAGCGTATTCCGTTTTTAACTTTGGCAATACATTTCTGTATAGTTTCTATCTCTATAATACGTTTTATAGAGTCAATTATTATGGTAGATATATTCCGCATCAGCATCGGCTGACAGTGCCACATAATTACCATAAAAACTATTATTAAAGACATTATTAATTTCATTTTTTATCCTTGTGTGAATTTGTATAGAGTCCGAACCATGCTGCGCCAGCACCTACAACAATTGAAATTAAACCTGACTGTTCAAAACTAGGATCAGGCAAACTCATAAACCAAAAGGTTGTAAAATATAACAGGTACATATACACAGCAAGGAAAGCTCTTGGTATAATTCTCCATGCATCTATTGCTTGTGCTACAAAGATAAACTTCTGATAAGGATTATTATTTTTTATATCTTCTAAATCTCTTATCTTATCTTTTAATGCACCGATCTCTTCGATCATAGCCATGAACTTATTTAAGTCCATCTCTACTTCGTTTCGATCCATGTCTCCACCAAACCTACCGCTTGGATGATATTGTTGTTGTTCGTCACTCATAATTATTTTTTAACTAAACTACCACCGAAATACATTCCGATAATAGCAGACACTAAATTAGTATCTAATTGTGTTATTACTAAGCCTTGAAATGTAATCCATTCAAATCTTTCTCTGGCTTCTACTAAGAACCAAAAACCAGGTCTCCAGTTAGTGTAACCTACTGTTACATCTACATCTGGATAAAAGACTGCTACCATTTTAGGCAACACTACTATTGCAAATACAGAAATCAAAGCGATTATTCTTCGTGTCCATGCAAAGCCTTTATCCTTTAGGCCGTGATCGAGAGATTGCTTCTTGGCTTTCATCTCGAACTCGCCTCTAGTAATAAGAAGCTTTTGTTGTTCTTCTTTTGCTTTTCTTGATTGCGACCATATACTAAGTACACTACTTAGCAAGGTCGATCCAAGCATCGTAATTATTTCAAATGGAAAACCCACTATAACTCTCTTCTATATCACTTGTTAAGACTTCTTCCGCTAAATTTTCGTACATTAATCTAAAGTGTTCTAAGCTCATGAAGCCTAAGTCTTGGCGAATTTGATGGGTTCTATAAACCTCGTAAGCCTTTTCAAGTTGTTCTTCTGTATATAATAACATATTATAGTGCTGTTTTTAATTTTGTCAAGTAATTTATTCCTAAAAAATAACGTCTACTTCTTTTCTATGATCTAAACCTTGTTTCCTTCTTTGTAGAGAATCATTTATAGTATCTCTTATAATCTCTTGCCATTCTTCATCAGTAGCATTAAGATTTTGCTGTCCTAAATTAAAACCTATTTTATTATTACCCCAATCTTGTCTTGAATCTTTTATCCCTTCTCCAGTAAAGGCTGCTTGTACTATTTCTTTTCCTTGAAGTAGTACTCTATTAGGATTCAAAATACTTGGTCGTTTATCTCCAGTATCTATCTCACCATAAGGCCCCAATGTTTTGAGTGGTTTGTCTCTTTCTGGATGTTTTCTCGCAGATGATCCAGCGATATCTATATGTCTTGCAATATTGGCAATCGATTCTATTTCAGCATCTGTATAAGGTTTTTTTCTACCTATATTCTCTTCTTGCATATTTAATATCTTTTCTGCATTTTCTTTTCCTCTAGACCATATACCTTCAAACTCAATGTCACCATATTGAGACGCTAAATGAAAGGGAGAATAAGTATTTTTTGTATACTTACCTACTGGCCATTTAATTAATTCAGCTTCTCCTCTGTGGCTAGCACCGCCTCTTTGATATCCTTTTCTACTAAAAGATCTATTACTTTCTTTTTTCTTAACAAGTAAATTACTTGGCGAGTTATTTCTAGGATTACCGTCTTTATGATCTACATCGTTACCGTCACCTGCTGCAATCCTACCGTCTCTTTTTAATTGTCTGTTAGCGTTGTTTCTATGCGCTCTATCTTTCTTTTGCTTTTCAGAGGAATGGTAGTTAGCGTATTCTTTATCGTAGTCTCGAACAGTTCCTCCAGTCTTGCCGCCTTTTCTTTTTGGTCTTTCTTTATCATCTTGATTAGTATCATCTTTATCTTCTCTGCTATCAAGGCCGTGTTCACGTATTAAAGTATCATATAGTTTTTTTCTATCAATTTGTGCTTCTTCTTCGCTGTCATAACCCGCTAATGTTCCGTCTTCTATAGACGAACCTACTTGATTCCACATATCCTCGTCTGATTCATACTTGTCACCTGTTTCTGTATTATATAAAGGAACTATATAGTATTGTCCATTAGCATTCTGAGCTATTTGTGATGTATTACTCATTATTAGACCTGTTCTTCCTTTATTTAACCACCTATTAAATATATTAGGTGCGTTTGCTACTACAGAACCCCAAGCAGGTAAGAAATAATCATAGTTTGTTTGGTAAGAAGTAGACGCTTCAATAACAGGTTCTATTCCGCCATTTTCACCCTCATCTGGTCTTTGTTCACTATAATCATAAGCTTCATCTCTAGCTATTTGAGCATCCATCCAATTAGCATAATCATCTGCTCCTTGTGATCCATATCTATAAGGATCCATTTGAGGATCTCTAGCACTATAGTCCTGCCACTCAGTAGGATCTCGTTGATCTTCAGACGCACCAGTTCCTACAGGAAGAGAGTAAGACTGCTCATCTCCTGAATAAGAGCCTCCTTGTAATCTAATTCTACCACCGTTTGCTTTAGCTTTACGCTTCTTTAAAGATTTTTTTAATTTACTAATTTGTTTCTCTGATACAGGTGCTACACCAATAGATACGAGTAAACCATCTTTAAAACCTAACCTTTCCATCTCGGCTTCGTAAGGCAAACCTGTATTCTTGTCAACTCTTTCAGAAGGTACTAAGTTCACATTAGGTACGTGATGTTTTTCAGAGATTGCACCGCCTTGGAATTTTTGTTGTCTGCCTTCTTCTACTATTTTTTCTTTTGTTTTTTCAAAATAATTACGATCATAATCTATAGTTTCTAATTCTGTATAAATAGGAATTTGTCGCATTTCTTGTTGTAATTCTAGTACAATATCTGTATACATATCAAAAACATCTTCTTTTTGTTGACCGCCAGTTTCCAACATTCTCATTACTGTAGTATCTTCTGCTTCGGCTATAAGATCAATAGGCTCAAAATAAGCAGTATCTGCATACATAGCAAAGGTAATAGGAACAGTATCTCTTTTGCTTAATCCTGATTCTTCTAAAGTGTCTAGTATAGCAATTCGTAACTCCAAATTTGCTCTTTCTGTATCAGAATCACTAAAATTCTCAGCAATAAAGTTAGCTCCTACAAAAGCCTTTATAAGCTCTCTTTGTGCTTCTAAAAGCTGAAGATTAACATCTAAATATTTTTCTTTAAAATCGTTAGTAGTCTTTACAGTTTTAATCTGTCTTCTTAAATCTTGTACTAGGTCTGATTTTATATTTTTATAAGTAGTTATTTTTTGATTTAAACCATATGTTACAAAATCTTCGGTTCCTGCTAGACCACCTGCACCAGTAGCGATTTTCAAAAGAGCTAAACCTTCGTTATATTCTACATCTTCTAATTCTGCAACAGTTTTATCGTTAGCAAACCTAATAGCTTGTGTTACTGTTCTTGGTGCTGCTTGATAAAGCACATTATTCATCATTAAACCAAAATTACTAAGAAAATTGTCTAACCATGTTGCATTTATATCTTTTTGATATGTCCAAGAAGAATCTTGTTTTGCTGATACAGGAACCATATTTCCTACTGAATTTATTACTTGTCCTTGCATTTCTGTATTTACAGTTAAAAAAGGCGCTAGAACCTCACTCGCTAAATCTTGACCAAGCCAGGGATCCGCCCATTTAGAAACTATTTCAGAAACAAAATCACTCATAGTTTCTGCTTCGTTATATTTTAAAGGATCGACAGTAAGCGCTTTTATAACCCAAGGCATAAGAAAATCTATTGGGTATTGTTCTGGATTCCAACTTGATAAGTCAACAGCTACAGGCTGACCTTTCTCGTTTCTTATAACAACTAAATTTGCGTGTTTATACCATTCAGGACCAATAGATTTAAACGCTTCGATTGTTTTTTGTTGGTGATCCTCTTCATCTCCTTCTTTAAAATAAAGATAACCAAGAACTGCTGTTGTTACTTTTGGACTCCAAGCGAGATTTGTAGATACAAAACCAACTGCTCTTTTTAATACTCTGTTTCTTACTAGTTTTGCTGCTTCATCAAAACCATCGTTTTTCATATTTCTCCATAACGCACCTTCTTCAAACAAAGTTTTAAAAGTTGTTACAAAAATTCTAACAGATTCTTGGTTAAAAGAATAGAATTGTCCAAATCTAGGTATGCTTTTTAATTGTTTTGCAAAAGTAGAAACTCTATCGTAATTTTGTAAACTTCGTTTTACTATATCAGCAGCTTGTTCATCAGGATCTGCTATATATTTTTGTGCTTTTGGATTGTTTTTAGGAAGAGCATCTTGTATTTTTTTATAATGTTTAGCTTCGTGTAAAAACATTCCTATCTTCCAAGCTTCATCTCCTCCTCTATACCATTCTCCACCTTTATCAAAAATCTTTTTTATACTAACATCAGCCTTTATCCAGTCAACGCTTCCGTTTTTTAATCGAGGTACAGGAAGACTTATTTCTTGTTTAAATATACTTTCTAATATTCTTTCAGGACTATTCCTTCCTCTTTGAATTTTTCCTAGTTCGTAAAGCGCTCCTTCAATATCAGCTATTTCAACAGTTTTTCCTAATAAGTTATGTTTAGCTATCCTCAGAATTATTTCTTGTTTTTGTTTCTCTGTTCCTCTCATAAATTCATGTACAACATTAGAGATTCCTTCTACATACTCTTTACTAAAAGGATTTATTCCTTGTTGCGTGTTCATAGTTCCACTTCCAAAGAAGTTTTTAAAAGCAGAAGCGAAACTACCTACAGTTGCTTCGTACTTTAAGAATGAATTATATGATCCATATCTTACTATCCAATCAGCAAAAAACTCCCAAAGTTTATTTCCTTTATCTCTTGTGGCAAATACCTGTCCTTCGTTTAAACCTTGTATAAACCTATTAATTTCAGGAGAAGTATGCAGTCCTGATAAAGGACCATGATTATCTGGTATAACACTATTAAAACCTCTTGGTATAACAGCCGAAGTTTCTGTTTTTTTTGTCGAATCAATAATTTTTTTTGTTGGATCAAACAGCCATATACCTAAACCGTCTTCATATGTTTGCTTGTAGAACTTCATATCTTCGACATAACGAACAACTTTTACTGTCGATAGTAAAAATCTATCTAAAGGATCTTCTATTTCTCCAAGAAAAGTTTTAATTGTTTTATCTTTTAATTTTCTTTCTTTTGTTATAGTTTCAGTTTTCTTATATCCTTCAATAGTTTTGTATAATTGACGTATTGTATCTCCATCTCTATTAAGTATCTGATCAAGATCTTGAGCTATTTTGTCTTTTATAAACTGCTCTCCTGTACCAGGATCTGTAGCTTCTTTTGGAAAATTTCTAATATAAAATTCTCTTAGTTCACTTTTTAGTGTTTGTTCAGCGCTTCTAGTCGGATAAAAACTAGCGTTTTCATAAGCTTCATAAGATACTCGCATATAAGAACCTAAACCTTCTCTAAAATCTTTTAGTTCATCTTTAGTTAGACCTGCGTTTTTCATAGCAGATTCAGTTAATCTATCTGTTATACTTCTTATTTTTCTAACTGGTTCTTGTAAAACTTCTGGTAATTCTTTTAAACTTTCTAAAAATTTCTTTTGTTGATATTTATTTTTTCTTCTGGTTGTGCGCCCACCCAATAGATATTTTCCTTCTTCAGAAAGTCTATAATCAGTATCTATAATTTTATTTACTTTTGCTAATAATTCTGGTTTGCCTTTACCTATGTAACCAAATAAATCATCCAAGCCTGCTTCAAAATCTCTAGCAGTAAATTCTATAATTTTTAACCATTCTGCTGTTTTTCCTTCTTTTACGTCAAAAGCTCTAAATAAACGATCAGGCATTCCGCTTGCTTTAGTACTAAAAATGTAGTCTCTTGTTTTTCCTAACCAGTTTATTACAGAATTATTATTTCCTTGATAGCGGCTTTTAACTAAACCAAACAAATTTTTAACAGCGTCTAAATCTCCGTATCCTTTAACATTTCCAGCTTCAATTTCTTCTATTCTTCTTTTTTTAATTGTTTCGTATAAAGAAGAACCTTTTTCCTTTTTAGATATTTTAAAAGAGTTTGTAAGAGCAGTTACAAAATCGTCTATTTTAGTTTCGTCTTTTGAAATATTTTTAAGTATTCCAATAAAACCATTTTTTAAATCTTCTAAAGTTTCTTTACTTAGTTGTTTAATAGTCTCACCTGCTGTTGGCATATCAAACTCTACTTTAGTTCCCTTCTCATCAATATAATAAGACTTTTCTTTTTCTTTTTTCTTTGGTTTTACATCTGTATAAGGAAGTTCTGAATAAGCTTTAGCATCTTTTTTAATTGTTCTTAATCCTCTTGCTGATACTAAACCTAAACCAACAACGCTTTCAATTCCTAGAGTCAATACTAAACCTTCAAAAAGAAGCTTACTTCTTGCTTCTAAAGAAGAGTCTCCTTTTTCATAATAGAATTTTTCTAAAGTTGGAAGTGTTTTTTGTAGTGGTTCTCTATAAGAGTATAAAAGATTATTTATATCTGCTAATATACCTTCTCTATCGCTAACATTTAAATTAGCAATATAACTTCCTAAAATATTAGCTAAGTTTTCTTCGTAAGGATTTATAGCAACTTGTGCTACTGCTTCTCCTCTTAAAGCATAATCTGTTATTTTTCCTAAACGTGATTTTGCTTTTGCTGGCCCTAAAAGTTTATTTAGTCCTGCAAATTCAGCAGCAAATGTTCCAATGCCTCTTGTAAGATTTAATATAGTTCCTTCAGGTTTTTTAATAGCAGCAACAAAGTTTCCGTTTCTTTCTACCATTTCTACATTTTGATCTCCCATAACACTACTGTATAAGCCTTGTAAAATTTCTTTTTGTAGATAGTCTACAGATTCTTGACTTTGTTCTTTAGACGCGGCAAGTTGTTTTTCTTTTTGTTCTTGTGTAATTCTAGTATCTTGAGTAATAGCCATACCAGATACAGGATCAACTCCAGCAATAACGGTTTCAGCAGTAGCATCATACATAGTATGTGTAAGATCTACTAGACCTTGCATTAGTGTTTGTGGGATACCGCCAACAGCACGAATAAATTGCTCTTGGCTTCTTTGTTTTGCTTCAGGATCAGCAGCTTCATCCATTTCTTCGTCACTATATCCTGCACTGCGCATAAAGTTTATCTCTTCGTCAGAAAGATATAAGTTTCTTGGATTACTTTTTAAGTATTCATAAATATTAAACTTTGTAGACATTTTACTGCTTTTTTATTTTTTTAATCTAACAAGCCAGTAAGATTATCTATTAACGCTTTACTTATGTTATGTTGATATACAATCCATTCAGGATCGCTTTTAAGATATACAAACTGTGATGGATCTTCAAGACTTGGTAACTTCATTCCTGTTTCTATAGCATTATCGCCTATTTTATGTTGCATTTGGTACTGAGCAGTTCTTCTTAGTTGTTGCATCTCATCATTTACATCTCTAGCAAGAGCAGCAGCAAGCGTTGCATCTATAGTACTTGTTCCCATATCTATAAGTTCTTTTTTAGCTATTACTTTTTCTGAATTAGTAAAACCTTCTGAAGATAAAATATGTTTTAATCTTCTAACTTTAGCTATGTTGTTTTTTATTTCGTTAGTAGTTCCTAATGCCGTATCAATAATTTGAGTTCTTCCAGATAAATAAGATAAACGCACTAGTTCTTCTTCATCGTTATCCTTTGTCGTTGTGGCCCAACTATCTATATCAACATCTTTAAAGTATGTAGCATTATCATTTATAAAATTATTTTTATATGCATCGCTGCGTTTTTTTATTTCGTTTGTTATTGTATTGTTTGTTATTGTCTGAGATAAAATATATCCTTCTATATCTCGCATACTAAAAGAAGATTTATCACTATCTTTTATTTGCATGGCAACTGCTTTTGCAATACCTTCTTCAAGATTTTGAGTCAAATATCTTGCTCTTTGTTGCGCTTCATCGCTACCAAAAGTAAATACTGTTTTTACTACTTTCTTATTTGGATCGTTTGGATCTTGGACCATTTCTGTTTTATAAATATTTCTAAATCTAGGAATAGTAGCCATTTTTCTAAGTTCATCATTAGTAACTATAGGAGTAGTTAGTGTTCTTGTTTCTGCCTCAAATAGAGCCTGCATAGCGTTTTTTGATCTTGTTTGTAGTTCTACAAGCGTAACTTTTGGACCTTCAAGATTATCTGGATCTTGAACTTTTGTATCTCCTGTAATTTTTCCTATTAACGAATGCGCCCAACTAATATTTTTAGGATCTAAAATATTTTCTTGTTTAGCATAAATATAATCTTCAATAGGTTTTATAAATTGTTCTTTTGTTTGATAAATATTTCTAATTTGATTATCAGGATCTTGGTCTTTAGGTAGCTTAGTTATTTGATCAAAATTAAACCGTGTAAATTCAGGATCTGTACCATCAGTAGGTGTTGTTGTTGGTTTATAGTTCATTTTTAAAAAGTGTTGATTTTTTAAAAACTCAGCTTGCTCTTTTATTTCTTTTTCTCTTGTTTCGTGTGCTGCTTGACTTGTTCCTTGTAGACTAAAAGGACTTTCAAACCAGTTTTTATTTTTACTGTCAAACTTTTCTTCTGCTTGAGTATAGAAATAATTATCGTCATCTAAATATTTTTTATGATCTTCTGCAACTTTTGCGTGTTCTTCCCACAATGTAATCGCTCTTGCTTGTTCTGTTATACCTTCTCTGTCTAACGCTCTGAGCCTTCTATTTGTATCAGAAATCATTCTGTTTTCTCTAGCGCCCATCCATCCTAAAAAAGCTGATGCAAGCAATGCTTTTCTTTTGTTTTGTCTGCCTTTATTAAACCATGCAGTAGCTATATCTTGCCAAGTATTATTTTTATCTTGTAATAAATCTAAAGGATTAGCCATTATTGTTCTCCTCTACTAAGTAAACTATCGTTTTGTTTTTCTATTTCTAGCTTTTCTAAAAGACTAGGAGCAAGTTCTATTTTTTCTACTTGTTCTTTAATTTCTTTAGGTATGCTTTGTGAATTTATCTTTAATGCTGATTCTTTTCTTAATTTATCTAAAGATAGCGTTTTTTCATTAATAAATCTAATACTTTCATCAGGATCTCTTATAATAGGCTCATCTTCATCACCTGTCTCTAATACATATTCTATTTCGGCTTTTTCAGCTAGTGCCATTATCATATACATAGTAGGTTCCATTAGCATAAGCATAAGATCTGGATTCCACTTACCTTCTATAAAACCTGTATATAACATTATACTTGCAAGATCTATAACTCCAACACCTTTACTAATTGAAATTAATGTATTAGCTGCTGTTTCTGGTTCTATTAAACCGTTAAAAATAGCGTACATTGCTTCTCTAGGCTCAGTAAAATCTGGCGGCCTTTCCCAATTATACGGTTGTTCTTTACTGTTTGTTAAAGATTGTCCAGGAACAGGTCTTCCACGATCTATAGAATTTTCTAAAAATTCAATTCCTTTTTCTGATATTGCCATTCTATCTCCTAATTATACGCTTCTATAAGGAAGTTGTATTCCTAACATACTAGGCATTAATAAATTTTGATCTTCAAACATTTGTAACCATTGAGGTGTTCCTTTACCATATATAGGAGCTTTTTGCAATTGTGTAAATGTTGGCATAATGTTTGTATTTGTTGCCTCTCTAAACGAAGGTGTTATATCTTGTATATAAGCAGCTTTAGGGCCTACCATGTCAGCTTGTGGCATAACTTGTCCTCTACCGTATACTTCCTCTTCACCCATAATTGCAGACATTGCTGCTGCACTTGCTGTACCTTGTAAAACTCCAGTAGCAAATTCAGCAGGAGTATCCAGTCCTGCTACAACATTAGATCCGAAACCCTTTATTTTTTCTCCAACACTAAGCTCCATACTTTTAGAAAACTTAGCAGGATCTCCAAACTTACTAAAATCTGCTTTTTCAAGACGCTGTAATTGTAAACGGTCTGCCATTGTAGGATTTTCTTTAAGTCTTTCTTTTAATATTTCAATTCCTTTTTCATAGCTTTGTTGGGCAGTTGCCTCAATTGGTTCTAACAAAGAAGTTGTTTGAGGTCCTCCTCCTCCTGTGATTGATGTTGTACCGCTTAAATCAGCACTAAGAGTACCGCTTTCAAGCGACTCGCTAAGACTTGGAAGATCTTGACTAAATAAGTTTTCGCTTGCAAGACTATTTTGATATTCAGGATTAAACGTAGTACTTAACTCCTGTTCTACAGCACTTGTAATATTATTATGTACAGAACTTAAAGCATCAGGATTAACCATACCATTAGAAGCAACGGTTTCTGACATCATATGATCCATAGCAGGAGCCATAGCTTCTGAGCTAGTAGAGGCATTAGCTATACTTTCTAAAACTGGTCTTTTTGTTGCACTAACAGTTATCTCTTCTAGCAGTGGAGTGCTTGCTGTAGTTAATGCTTCTCCTGTTTTTGCAACTCCTGTAGATAAAGCTTTTGTTCCTGTTTTTGCTACTGTATCTGCTAATGCTTTTGTTCCTGTATCTGCTACTACTGGTGCTGCTCCTTGCATACCTGTCATTAAAGCTTTTGCTGCATATCCCATAGCCATAGATAAACCAATCATACCTACGATTCTACCTATTTTAGAACTAAAAAGTTTCTTGACTCCTTTTTTAATTTTCCTTCCTATTTTTCTTAATTTACCCATGTATTGTTTCTACCTCTTTATTTAAATTTCTATCTTTTACCCATACTTGCATATCTTTAAAAGAAGGTAACCATGCGTTATCAGGAAGATAACCTTTACCCATACCATCTGTATATAGTAAATAATCACCAAACTCAATACCTTCAATAAACATCCTATTATAAGAACTAATTAATGTATAAACAGGTTCAACCATATCTGTAAGAACACCATATTTACTGTTCTCTACTTCAGTCCATAGTCCATCTTCTCTAACTGTATGACTACCAGTAACTTTAACACCTTTATAATCATAGATAGTTTGTCGTGAACCTTGTAAAGTTGCTAAGACTTCTCCACCTTTAGTATACTCTCCTAATTGAATTGTAGATATTTCTTTTGTACTTCCATCCACCATTTCAACCATAGTTCCTTTCATGAAACAAGTAGTATTTTGCTGAAATCCAGTATATGCAGTATTTAAAGAAGATGCAAAAGAACTCACAATACCTGTTAAATAATCATCGTATTTTTCTCCAGACTTACCTTCGTTAGCTAGTGCTGTAGCAACAATCTGTGCCTTTCTGTTTTCGTCATTTTCAACGGCTCTAAAATCAAAATCAGCTTGATCTCTTAGTTCTTGCCAAAGAAATGCTAAAGATTGTGAACTCATTTGAAAAGCGTTTTGAGCGTTTTGAGCATTTATAGCATTTTGTGCTGCAGTATTAATTGTATTTGCTTGTCTTCTCCATTCTACATTAGAAGCTTCAACGGCTGCTGAATTTTGAGCATTCCATTGATTCCTTGCAAAATCTTGTTGAGCATTAAATTGATCAACTTGAGTAACTAGTTGTGCATCAAATTTTGCAATGTCTGCTGCAATACCTACTCTTCTTGCTTCTTTAGCATTATCTTGTGTAGCATTGAATTGCTCCATAGAATCTTGTCTGGCTGCATTATTTAAATCAATTTGTGTTTTTAAATTAGACATAAACTGATTAGTTTGATTTTCAGATGTAGCATTAAACTGTAGTGAAGCATTAGTTGACGCTTGATTGCTTAACATTCTATCTTGATTCATTTTAGCTCTTAATACTTCTGATTGCTGTCTATTATTAAGATTAGTCATGTCTAACTGTAAGAACGCTTGTGCATTTTGTGCTACAAGTTTTGTGTTAGAATCAAGAGTTGCTAAATCCAATTGTGCATTACTTGCAGCATTTTGCATCATAGCTTGTTGCTCATTATTAGCATCAGTTAATGTTACAGTTTGTAAAAACTTACTATTAGATAATGCTATTTGTTGATCAGACGTAAACTGTGCCATATCCATACTAAATGTTTTATCGGCTCTGTCAAGTGCTGTTTGTTGTCTCATTTGAGCATTTAATTGTTCTGCTTGAGCCTCTATCGTTCTTTGTGACATTACACTTTCTTTTATAGATTGTGCATTACTTTGTGCCAAAGGCATAGCTGCAGTTATCAGACTATTTATTAAAGCATCTCTACCAACAGTGGAGGCACTCAATCCTCTTGCTACCAGCATTTCATTAACTGCTGCAACTGCTGGCCTAGCAAAAGCAGGAATTTCTCCTGATTCTATTCCATCTAACAAAGAAGTTAGTTGAGTAGATACTAAAGCTTCGTCAGGCAATCCAGCAATCATACCTCGTTCTGCTTCAGTATAATCCATTAACTCATCTTCTAAAAGTTCTGGATCATTACCTATTAGGTTAATTTGGTCTTCTGTTAAACCTGCTCTTCGTAATTGTTTCTTAGCTCGTAAAACTCTTGGTAAATCTGTTCCTGCTACTTTTTGAAACTCAGCCATTGCTTCAGGACCAAGAGTACCTATAACTCTATCTGTTAAAGTCTTTTCATCTCCTACTCTATAATCAGCAGTAACATCTACTCCTTGTGCTTGCATTGTAAGCGATTGAGTTTGTAAATCTGCTGTAGAACCAGGACTAAGCTCTTCTAAAGTTTTAGCGTTTACTGCTGTTTCTTGATCTATTATATCTCCAGTATATGTTCCTGCAGTAATAGCATCAGGATCGCTAACGTCTGGTTGTGCTATTCCTTTAGTAACTGTTTCATCAGGAATATATCCTGCTTTAGTAGCTGCTGCTCTTTGTTCGTCTGTAAGAGCTAACATTTCTGTTTCGCTCATTTTATATGGAGAATCAGGTTTTTCTTTTCCTATAAAATCAGTAGCTTCTTGTTTAATTAAATTGTGAAAATCTTCCCACACATAAGTAGTTCCATCTATTTCAACAGAGTCTGCTGGGTTTGTACCATCACCTGCTCCCCATAAAGCTTCAAATATATTTTTACCTGTTAAGCCTTGTTCGTTTGTAAGAAGTGTTCCTTGTAATCCACCTTCTTGCCAAGATGTATTTACTTCTTTATCGGTATATATACCTGTATCAACTTGTTCTGCAGGCTTAATAATAGCCTCTCCTTGAGGCCCTTCACCTTGTGCAAGCTGTTGAGCATAAGCTTTAGAATCAAAACCAGACTCTGTAGTTGTATCGTCTGTATTTGTAGTTGTAGTTGTATTTGTATTGTCTGTAGTTGTATTTGTATTGTCTGTAGTTGTAGTTGTATTGTCTGTATTACCACTTGCTATAGTCCATTGTCCTGTATCAGTATCCCAATACCATCCATCAGATATTGCATCTTCTAAAGTATCATATCCATACTCTTTCCACCACATTCCTCCGCCTGGAGATGTTTCTCCGTTTTTATCTGGTCTATCTGGTCTTTCTGGTCTAGATACTGTTTCTGCTGGTCTTTCTGGTCTAGATACAGTGGGTTCTGCTGGTCTAGATACAGTGGGTTCTGCTGGTCTAGATACAGTGGGTTCTGCTGGTCTAGATACAGTAGGATCTACAGGAGGTAGTGTTGGAACTTGTGGTCTTGGTCTAGCAGGCTCTTTAATAACTGGAGGTTCTACAGGAAAAGGTTCATTGCCTGGAATAACAGGTTTTTTAGACGGTCTAACTGTTGGTTTAACAGGTTTAGTTTTAGTTATAGGCTTATCACTTAGTCCTACTACTTGTGGAGTAGGTCTTGGATCTTCTACAGGTTTTCTTATTTTAGGAGTAGCTTTACGTTTTGCTCCTCTTTTACCGCCTCTAGCCAAAGCAACTCTACCGCCTTGACGATAATCTTGTCGTTCTCTAATATTTCTTTTTCTCTTTGCCATATCTATTTATTACTCTCTTGTTGAAAAAGCCTGTCTATTTTTACTTCTAGTTTCTCTAAAGCTTTTATAACTTTTGCCATATCATATTCAAATGTATCTCTTGATACGTAGTCTTTAGCCATCTCTTCTCTTGTTTTGTTGAT
>Ga0208299_1001319_pt1 | contig 18847 bp, 30 predicted proteins | sample 15_taG_FD_184089 | JGI IMG/M metagenome (GOLD analysis project Ga0208299, IMG submission 184089) | Marine viral communities from the Subarctic Pacific Ocean - 15_ETSP_OMZ_AT15312 metaG (SPAdes) (version 2) | ecosystem: Environmental > Aquatic > Marine > Oceanic | place: Pacific Ocean | collected...
ATTAAGGTTGGTTAATTTTTCTCTCAGGTTCTTTGACATTATATATCCTTTGGCATGTCTGTTTTAAATATCCATACAACAATTTCTTTTTGTTTAGACAGTGTTATTTTAACCCCTTCATCACCAAGTGTCAAGGGTAAAATGTTGTTTTTTTCTGTTTTAATGGCTGATAGGTTTTTCTGGGTGCCCGAAAGCCACGATAGGGCTTCGTATTCGGAATTCTGTTTTATTATTCCTTTCTCCTCAGAAGGATAATAAAAACCATTATAACCAAATTCAGATAAATAACAAATTAGAGCTTCTTTGATTACCATTTGATATTAAGAAAAATCCCATAAGTAGTTCTTCCATTTTGGACTTATCTCAGTCTTGGAAATGGTTCTTAAAATATTTGCTTTTGGTCTTTTTGGAGCTTTGATTGGCACCATTCCAGATTCTTTTGTGGTTTTATTACCTTTCCTCTGATTACATTTTTTACAAGCAGCAACCAAATTTAACCATGTGTTTCGGCCACCGCGGGATCTAGGCAGTATGTGATCCATAGTTAATTTCTCATCAGCAAAATGATTAGCGCAATACTGGCATTGATTATTATCTCTCCAGATAATATTTGTCCTATTACAAGCAACTGTACTTAAACGAAATTTAACATAGCGCTTAAGTACTATGACTGCCGGCAGAATAAATGTCTTAGTAACAGAGTTTATTTCTTTCTTATGGTTTTCAACTGCCGCGGCTTTGCCAATAATACATAAGACTAATGCTTCAGTCGCATCTATTACTTCGATAGGCCGAAATGAAGAGTCTAGTTTCAATGTTAACATTGCTTTTTCCATATACTAACTATGATTCTAAACTACATCCAGCATTATCTGCCGGAATGTTTTGGTATCGTTCTCTTTCGGGGGATTTTAAAATCACGAGATCTTTTAACTAGATCCGAAGAACTGGCCATTTTTTGGTCGCCGCCGATACCCCACAAAAGTTTAATTCCCAACTCTTCACAAACATCTTGTTCGGGGGTGTTTGACTTTCCTCGATCTCCACCATTGGCAAAATATGTCGGCTTAAGGCGGCGGATTGCTTCACACACAGTTCCATCTTTATCATTAACTGAATCTACCAGAACCACTCCCTTTATGGCATCAAGAATTTCATACCGAGCTTGAAAATCCATAAAATGGAAGCCCTTTTTCTTATATAGCCAATCATCAGAATTGGCGATAACTATGACGTCACCATGTTCTGCAGCTTCTCTGATCATTCTTATATGCCCAACATGAACAGGGTCAAAGCCTCCGGACACCATCACGGTTGGACGTTTTTCTTCACTCATAATTTCTCCTTTATAATATTCTACTATTATTTTTTGTTATGTTTAAGAAGATTTTCTTCTTTCACTTTTTTATACTTACCAGAACCATCATTTAAATAGATCCTATAGTCGTAAAATAAATCGTTTAATAAAACCTCTAAAATAACGGATTCTATTTTATTGTCCTTTAAGATTTCGCTTTCCGGAAACTGACAATAAAGAACCCATTCATCAACTTCATATTTCATTATTTGGTTTAATTAGAAGTTGATATAAAACTTCTGGCGATAGATCTTTTCTTTCATATATTCTTATTTTTCTCCAGTCTATTATACAAGCAATACGCAGTGCATAAGAGATCCACTCACTACAATACCACCGTTTCTTGTGTTTTATTTTACATGGAAGGAATTGTGATAACAACATTCCAATCCAATCATAACCTTGCCCCTTAGTATCTTCGATAAACTCCATTATAATATTGTATTGATTTTCTGTTATATCTAAATCTATAAAATCCCATTCTTTATGGATGAACATTATCTTTTTTCTTTCCGCGACCTTTGATTTTATAAATGGGCTTATTCCTACCCATGTGTATCCATCAGGTAATATTATTTCGGCGTGACTATAAATACTATCCGTCCACCATCTTACCACTTTATTGAAAAAGTTGCCTTCGCCTTTATAAAATGCTACTTGTATTTTCACCGTTTTTCAGTTGGAGGCTGTTGTATATAAAGTCTTGTTATGGGATCGATACATATCATTGTAGAATGTATAGGATCTGGTAACCTGGGGTCGAAGAGTGCGATTACATTAACTTTGCTCCAATCATATGCTTCCGGACGATCTGTAATATCTGTACATCCAATAACTGCGTATTGCCTATTAACTTCTGTTGTCATCTGGACTGCACATGCATAGTCGATTGCTACCATAGCCCCGTTAATACAGGTACTACGAGAGGGTTCGAAATTAAAGCCAGAAAATCCTGAAAGCCCTTCGCCAGTTAGTGCCTCTGGATGTTTTGCACATCCAGTTATGAGCAGCGATAATATAAAAAATACTCTTTTTAACATAAAAACCTCCATTCCATTCGTTTTTATCTCTATTAGTATCTATTTTGGTTTGTTTCTTTTTCGGTTTTCTTTATGTAAAAAGTCAAAGTTTTTTCTTTTTGATTTTACAACAACATCTATTTCTTCTGTTGGGAAATCATACTCTTCTTTAATTTCCCATAGAGCGTGCTCAATTGCATCAACATATTCATGAGCTAAATGCTCTTCTGTGGGTTCTTTTTTCTTAAACCAATTGAAGTTAAAATTAAACATAATAAATGGTGGAGGCGGCGGGGATCGAACCCGCGTCCAAAATAAGTCTAATTAAAGTCATTCACAAGTTTATCAGTTTTTGTATCCCCTCACTGATAGGGTAGGCAATTATAATCTAACGCTTATCGCCCTGTTGCACTAGATGGTTTAATTTTTACAACTTGTCTGTTGTTTTGCTCAAATTGGATAGATGGCTTTGAGCGGCCACCCGATTAAGCCGCTATGCGGACAGATTCGAAGTTGTTATTGTTATTAGCAATTATTTTTTGTATCTGCATTTAAAGTCTGCTGGTACGTTTGACTACTTGCACTTTTCCTCTTTCCTACTCTGTCGAATCCAGATCACCCCCGAGTTTTTTTGATAATTACACCCATTGGTGTATGATGTTCATCATCTAACCAAATAAGTGTTTCTTTTCCTATTTTTGATTTCTCTGCATATATAAAGCCAATTTCTTTCTTGGCCTTTTTAAGAGCAGCATCTTCGCTAGAATGCTTGCTTATCAAGTCTCCCTTGATATATTTTCCATTCCATTTATATATTTTCCACATTACAGTTTTTCCTCTATTGTTTGTCTTGCGTATTCTTCACTGAATCCTGAATGTCCAGCATAAAATTTGAGTTCTCTATCCAGATAAAGATATGTTGGCCAACTGCCGATGGGATATCCCGTAATACCTGATGGATCCATCATTTTATCTCTTGAGCCGCGTAGAACCGGCGCGGTGGTGATATTATGATCGGAGACCCACGTATTTATTTCTTCTTCCGATGGTTCAACACCGTTCTGGGCGCCGTCGATGAGTATAGTCACTATCCTGACACCCTCTGCACCATAAGCGTCTTGTAGGGGTTGTGTGGAGTGTCCTGCGGCCTGGCATGGCGGACACCAGACTGTGGAGAAGTCTAATAATACAATATCACCCTCATAATCATATAAACTCCACACTTCACCATTTTGTTGTCTAAGTCTAAAGTCGCAAGCTTTATCGCCAATATCAACATGTTTGCAATCTTCTGCTGCCATGACCCCTACTGGTTCTCTGGGTATTTCTGGTTCTCCCAAATGTGGCTCTATTTGACTTGAAGAATCTATTCCATCCTCAAGTATCACTTTGGCCGGCTTGCAACATACTAACATCGATAGTAAAAAATATAGCATTTTTTGGCTCCTTTGTTAATAAATAGGCTTTTTTACAAAATATTCATCCGGTTGTGGATCTTTTGGTCACCACACCTGATCTATAGTTTTTTTGTTTTAAACTTCCTTGCTATGGAGGCTCTTAGTAGATATGGAGCCACCGTTACCTTAATATGTTTATACCGAATGATTTTTTAAATGTTAAAGATCTGATGGTTGAGAGAACCACTCCTTTACTTTATAGTCTTTTACTACTCTTCTAAACTCAATATAGGTTAAATTTAGAAACCTTGCTGCACTCTTCTTAGAATTAGTCGTTGAAAGAGCAAATTTAAGAATTGCTTCTTTAATAATGTAATTGGACTTTCTCCAGATATCAAATCCATATAACCTGTTATTTATATTTCTAGATGATAGTTCTAATTTGACTGCTATAAGGTCTTCTAATGATAGTTTATTAATCTGTGTCAGTAGATCATCTTGCAAGCACAACTTTAGTATAATACTTTTATTTGTGGTTGTCAAGTTAGTTTTATTGATCTTCATAAATATATGATTGTAATGACTGTCATGACTTTCACAAGCAGAACACAATTATAGTGTAATATGAATTCGTAAAGTTGTCAAGTAAAAAGATGAAATTTTATTTTAAGTATCAACTGCCGCCGGGGGTTCTAAGTCGTCCGCCGTCATCAAGGCCAATTAAGTAAGTTTTTATAGCTTCTGCAATTTTAGTGGCCTGTTCTATGACTTGTTCTTCAGGATCTACGTCTGTAGAGCCTACTGGTGCCACACCCGGGTCGTAATTCGTCATCCCGTCCTTCGCATCCCTGGCTGCTGTAGCGCCCAAAGCCTCTGCCAATTCATCTTTAAAATCATTAAAACTCATTTATATTCCAGCCATTTCTGGTTCTTGCTCTGACTTAGCTGTATCATAAGCTTGGTTTGTGGGCTCTTCTACAGAAGGAGCCAATTCCTTTTCAAATTTATCAAAATATAATTTAAGGTTAGCTACCAAATAATCATAAAACAATTCTTGATCCTCAGCATTACTAAGCAATTCATATGCATCAACAATACTTGTTTCAATTTTCTTAAACGACTGAAACGCCATGTTTCTACCGGTTTCGTCTCCTTCAACACCCGAACCAAAAGTATCTCTAGGATCTTCTTCGTTACTCTCATCTTCAGCAGATTTTTCAGCGTCCGTCCGTATATCAATAAATTTATCGTCGTTTTCATCACCAACACTGATATCAATTTCTTCATCAATATCAGTTTCTTGTAATGGCTCAGCCACATCAACTATAGCATCTGTATTGATTTTAGCCGGCGTAAGAGTATTAATAGCGGCGTTAATAATGTGCGCTCTAAATGACTCTCTTTGAGATACATCTGTTGTAAGTGACTTATAGTCTGTTTCCAAAACTGGTATTATCTTTTTAAGGAGTTCTTCTAAAACATTGATTCCGGTAGATTTGTTCGGTGATGGATCAACATCAGGAATTCCACCTTCTAATAAATTTTTCAGTTCAAAATCCATAAATCCTCGAATTACCTCTCGCAGAGAAGCTTCATTGTCGTTCTTTTTCTGCTTGACAATCCGGATCATATGTCTTATATTCTCTCTAAGGAGCTTTTCTTGTTCGTTCATCTCATAATTCCCTTTTCCATAATTAGTCTTATCACCTCATCAATGGTATTTAAATCTATATTTTCGTTCCAAGTATTTATATCTTCATCATCTCTCATATTCACTCCTCCAGCCACACTTCCAACCCCCATCGCGTTCATCTCATCTAAATCTTTATCAACAAAGATAGGTCTAGGTTTTTTGAGAGTATCAAAAAGATATCCAATTCTATTAGCCGGTACAAAATCACTCAGTTCAACATACGCCTCTTTATCAGAGGGATTATCTACTAAGTCAGAAATTAAATCACGTGCAGCTGAAGCACTAAAACTTCCGCCGCCCTCGCGAGGTAAAGCTGGCACAGCATACTCTTCACCGCGCAATAACTCGATACCGTGTTTTACATGTTTTTCATCATTGACATTGTTCCACCGCATCCAATCTGGTTTTTCATTTGAATCAGGCTTATCACTAGCACCTAAAATAACTCTGTCACCATCTTTAAAAGGCAATGGTGATCTCTCACTGATATAATTGTATGCCACAGTGATGGGCGATTTCATATCTTTAGGTGCCACCTCAAATTCTACATTAGGAAGACCAGCAACCTCTGGAAACAATTCTTTCCAAAACTCGATCGCATGGTCTTCATTGATAGGGGTACCATCTCTTAATTGTCGTTGTGCATTCATAGGTGCGGATATAACAACTATTACTTTATCAGCTTTTTCTACACCGTCTCCGGTAGCATATCTGCGTACCATATCAGCATGCCCCTTATGTGGTGGCTTGAACGCGCCAGGAACTATAGCCCATGTTGTAGGCTTATCATCAAAATCGTTATCTACGACTGGATCTTCATCTTCGTCTTCTATTGGTAATCCTAAATCTTGATCTGCATAATGTCGATATTCATCCCACTCGTCATCGTATTCTTGACCTGTACCTGCGAGTGATTCATTAATATACCGAATAACTGTGTTATACACGGTCTTCTCCGCGTTTTCCTGTAGAACTATATCTACGATGGGGGTACCGGCTAAAACGTCCTTATAAACCAACTGAGGGAGTTTCTGATATTTGTGGTTTGTGGCTTTAATTTCGTTCATCCACTCTTTCAAAGTTTTTGATATTTGTTTATCCTTAGAAACCTGAATAACAAACATCTGTGATTCATCAAATGGCAAATGCTCAACGGACTCTTGTGTAAATTTTGCAGATTTATCTATCATAAAATTGGCCCGACTAAACTCCAAGCGATCTACAAACTTAATACCATTCCCCTCGTGATCTACTGCAACGTATCCTTCTGGATTGGTGGCGGTCAGGTCTCCTGAGCCATCATCAACAAAGTGTTTAGTAGTATATACAGCATTATTATATTTCTCAATGAAAATATTCTTGGCTTCAAACAAAAGGCGTGATACTCGGAAAAGATTAAGGATATCTTCTCTTTTACTATCAAATGATTGTAAGTCTTGCTGTCCTTTTTCAATTGCCCGTGTTCGCCCCTTCTCACTTTTTAGCTTACTAATTCTCTTTTCAACACGCGCAGAATACCATTCCTTAAATCCAATGAATGATGCTTCAGGATTTTCTAAAAACTGTCCAGTTTTAATTTCGCTGTTAATATAAATATTTAAAAAATCAGATGGTAAATTATTATAATCGATTTTTCCATTAACTGAGTCCGCTTCTTCAACTAAACTAATAACTTTGTGCTCTTCATCTTCGGTAAGAGTCACAGTACCAGTGTCATCTGTAAAAAAAGCATCGTCAAACCAGATTCCGGGTACCCGTTTGAGTTCGCTAACATCGGCACCAAAGCTAGCACCACTATCTAAACTATCATATGTCGTGTGGAATACAATACCAAATTTTGATTGTCCAACCTCTCTGCCAAGGTCTGAATTCACTGGAACAGCATAAACAATTGTATTTGGTTTGAAACGATAATGAGGCTCACCATCAATATCAACTATTTCAAGCATTCCATCATCAAACATAAAATCACCCTGCAGAATCTTTTTGATTCCCAATGCTGGCAGATATTTTAATGCTTTCGTTAATTTATCAACAAGCCCAGGCGCATGTCCATGGTTGTTTAAAATGTCTTCTTCAGTATAATTAATCTTAGGTACTTTATTAAAGATCGATTTAGTGCCTACAAAAAACCGGCCATTTTCTGGATTTATACCTGTGAATATCGCCGGCGCACCATCCCACTTAACTGATGTTTGAATATGAGAGTTGGAATTTCCCTTAAGGGTTTCGAGAAGTTCTAAAAGAAATGCCCTGGCCATCTCGTACCCTGGCGCCCCCCGAGTAAGAACTAACTCTTCGAGGTGGGTTAAGTGTGTGTTAGCACTACCCATTATTTATCTCCCGGTACCGCTGACTCTTCCAATATATTAAGCCTTTCCTGTAGCACACTGTTTTCATTCATCATACGTCTAGCATGCCGCTTAACCTCACGTAAATGTTGTTTGGCTAAAGTCATTCTACGTTTTTCAGTCATAGTACGAGGTTTGAGGTTAGATATAACTTCTTCTAAACCCTGTATATAAGTGAATATTGTTTTATCATCGAGACTCTCACATAAAAAGTCCTTCCAATTTGAATTTAAAGACACGTCTGCACCCTCCAGGTGTTGGAGTAACAATAAATCGAATATAAACTTATGCTTAAGTTTTTTAAGTTCGATTCGAAACTCAATTTTTAGATTTACCTGTCATGGTAACATTTATCCTTTTAAATATAATCCTAGAAGCGCTTTAATAGCTTCTTTTAACTCGTCTGCATCTACACTTTCTTCAGTAACTTCAGTATCTGAGTCTTCTTCGATAACTTCATCTTCATCTTCACAAGCTTCTTCAATCCCGCCGGCTGCAGCATCAGTCCCGCCGGTTGTAGCATTACCGCCGTCACCAGCAATACCATCAATAATTTTATCGGCTATATCATACGCACCGTCGCGACCTTCTGGTGCTTCAGTTTCTTCTGCAGATTCATCTGAAGGCTCTTCTTCCACTTCTCCTTGCACTACTTCTTCGGCCTCTTCTTGTAATTCTCCAGTACCACTAAATTCATCAAACTCTTGAAGAGAATTGAATTTAAATCCCCACGCTTCTGATAGAAGGGTAGATATTTCCTTGTTTTTCCATTTTTTTGTTGACATTTTACTCATTTCTCCTTTTTGTAAATGTTCATAATAAGTAGTGTTTTCTTTCTTTAACATATCTTCAAAATCACGCAAACACATACTACCATCTCTATTTGCTTCAATTTCCATCTGTCGTAAGTAAGGATCTGATTGAGCATATCCATCTTTTCTTGGACCAGCATCATCAAACATACCACAGCAATTCTGCTTATGATGAACTAACTCGTGACCCAAAGATCTAAGAATATCTTTCGGATGACGACCAGTTATATATAATGTTATCGTTCTCTCATTCGGATCATAATAAGCAGTTTTTCCTAACGGATCTTTAGCATTTACTTCGTCATCTTTAAAAAAGAGCTTTGGGGGTTCCTCAAAACCAAATCTTTCTTGCGCAAATGGCATAAATTGCTTTATTAATTGTTGTAAAGCGTCAGTCATAATATTAAATAGTTTCTATTTCTTCTTTGTGTGAAACAACACGAAGGCTCATAGTAAAGAATTCTAATTCGCTATTTGAATCTTCTAAAGGAATCACACGAGAAATAGAAACAAGTCTATTGGAACGAAATTCATTTTCGATCGTCAAAAGTATCCCATAATGAAATTTCCACTCTTCAATGGAAGAATCCCACGAAGACCACTCTACTATATCACCGATCGCAAAATCTTTAGAGGTTAAATTACCAAATGCGCTTTTTTCAATCGCCATAAAACACCAACCATGAACAAACACCATTAATTAGTTTGGTATTTTGTTCAGCCAGTGCTTTTTCTATAGATACAAATGGTCCTTCCTGCAAAACTTCATTTTCTTTACCAATCCATCTAAGTATATATCCGTTTGTTTGGCTAGCCGGTTGATCAGTAGTTCCAATACTATAAAATTTTCTATTCTTGGCCATCGCCGTAAATAGAGCACTAAAATAGTTTATTTGTGAAATTCATGCGACAGCAAAAGCACTAATAAAGTTATTACCGTGAATTCAAATCCAACAAAGCCATACAACGTCCAAACTGCCAAAAGAGAAAAAATAGTTTTCCAAAAATATCCAAACTCAAACAACATTTAGTCAAATCCTGTATTAATTAGCTCTTCTGGTTTAATCTCTACTATGCTACCACTGAAGGTATATATTATCACTCTTCCCTCGCTATTCATTTCTGGGTCAATAACATAAGCCTTTGTTCCTCGCGCTATTCGTATAAACATTCTTTTTGAAGAATTAAAACACATTATATGTCCTTTACCCTTAATTGCAACTTCTGGTACCGGCTCGTCGTCAATATTAACTTTGCCGGATAATTGTCTCACTATTTGTTTGAGACGTTCTTCTCTGTTGGTTTTTTTCCCCATCAAAGTACATAGAGTTTAATAATGATAAACCGGTGTCCCTGCAATCTCTATAAATCTGCACAGTCGTTAAAAGGTATGTATTACTTAACTCTCCGTAAATATCCGCGTCTTTTTCCATAAAAAAACTTTGATTATAATGGATCCATTTTACAGTAAATGTCTTTATATCATCTGTTATCACTATTCCAACTTTCAATGGTTTAATAATATTGGGAAAATGATATGCGATTAAATCGCCGGCTTTAAAATCTAGCATATTATTAGTATAACACGTTTTTAAGCTTAAGCAAGCTAAAACAATTGCGACCAGGCCATGGCGATACCCATCATGGTTTGCACCGCCATAAATATTGCAACTGCTTTCGTTTTAAAAGTTTTAAGTTCTTCAACCTCACGTAAAACGTTCTTGATCTGTGGAGGAGATGCAATATCATCCATTTTTTCTTTCCAAGACTTTAAATCCTGGACTCGGTCTTCTCTTGCCTTAAGTTCAGTTAGTTGTTCTTTAACATCCTGTAATTCAGTACGAAGCCCCTCTATTCCGCCGGCCATCGTTTCTAGTTGTTGTAAAACTAGTTTTGAATATGTTTCCCAGCCATTTGTTTCTGACATATTTTGGTCCTCTACTGCTCTTAATTAGTCCAGAGTCTTACATTCAATCCGATGAATACTGTACTGGCCATCATTATTAATAACTTTGTTAATGATTAGCTCAAAATCTATTGGTTTGATATCAACTAAACTGGGATCCTCACAAACCTTCATTAACACATCATCGATATTCTTTTCGGAGTCTTCATAATATTCAATTTTTTTAATATTAGATTTCCCGTCAGACATCAATTTTTGTCTAAGCATTTGCGCCATCACATCCCCCTTAGATTCTCCCTGTGTGGCCATTATTCTAACATGTGAAGAATCAATATTAATCTCATCAAGATAATCGATAATGGGCCTGATTGAATTCCCCCGTCTTGCAGTCATAATATATGTCTTGGAGTCCGGAGGAAACTTACGCATAATATCGGTGATGATCGTAATCTCTTCTGGATCTTTAACAATTGAGAAATCACTCAAATCAATTTCATAACCCAACTCCATCAAAGCATCCACAGCGTCAAAAGCTTCTATGCCTTCCTTCGCTGCAGCAGCGTTCATATAGGCTTCAAACTCCTGCTGGTCACTCAGGGTCGCTTCGGAGCCGTCGGGGGCTTTAACACGCGTTTTTGACCTCGTATGGGCGATTGTTTCATCGAAGTCGAAGATGCGCAGAGTTGTGATGGGCTCTTCCATCATTTTTATTATAGCCTATTTTGCTTGAGATGTCAAGTATGAGTTTCATTGATTTACTTCCTCGCTCCGAATGACTGGCACTTTACGCATGCCAATTCGTTTTGCGGCTTCCAATCGATGGTGTCCGTCTAATACATAATAAAAGGGTTCTTCGATGGGGTTCTTTGGTCCATTATCTTGATCTTTAAGGCGTGCGATGTTAAGAGGTTTTTTTTTACACACCAGAATGGGTTCAAATTTGTTTGCCATAATTTTGGCTATTTTGGCGTCAATTGCCCTTTCACACTCTTTACTGGGGCAATCATGATCCTTTCCGTGGCCTAATTCCTCAGTCGGGATCACTTCTTCTATCGAAACATAAAATGGCTTCGGCCCTTCCTGGTAATCGCGCCAATTTTCAAATATGAGTTTCACTTAATCTCCCCCGTAAGTAATCCATAGTTCAATTGCTTCTTCGTATTCGGCAATACACTCGGGGCACTCCTTGGCCAAAATCATCAGTGCTCGGTCTAAGGGCTTCATCTCAATCTCCTCCAAATATTTCATATAATTCTTCATCAGTCTCTGACCGACGGCGATTAACGAGCCCACAGAGGCAGTCCATTTGACTCGATAAAGCATCAGTATATAGAAATGGAAAAACAGCGTGCATCGCGCAACGGATCTCTATCTTTTTTAAAAGAAATACAATTTTCCAAGCAGCACAAAAATGTTGCAAATATGTTTCACCTTGTTCTTTTGGGTGTTTGGTAAATTTATTAATCATCAGTTGTCATAAACCTTATCGGTTCCCTTTTTATCTCTAATAATCGTCGTAGCTTGCAACATATCTTGCGGCTCTACCTCTTTAAGTATAAGGGTTTCGGTTTTGGGTTCATAATACATACCAATTAGGTCTCCTTTAGATACGTTTTTCATATCTTCATCGGTTATTTCTATTCTTCCACCGTTTTTCTTTACGATAGCAGTTAAAATACTAAAGAGATACTCTGGATCTTGTAGATATTTGCTCATATTCTTCCTAAAAATCCTTTCCACGTTTTCACGAGGCGTTCGTCTAAGTTTTGCTGCATCCCGGCCGGCAAACGTTGATTAAGCATTTGCTTTATTGCCCAATTGAAAAGGTTTCTCAACCTGTCTTCGTCATCCATCTCTCCCGTCGTAAGCTCTCGGAATAGTTGCACGCGAGCATCTGGGTCATCGGCTGTGATTTTAAACTCGATGGTATATTCGATATCTTCACCGGAGGCCATAGCGCTGCTATTACCAATATCAAGGTAGTATTCAACCCCAAGTTCGGAGCGCGGATGCTTAAGCAACTCTTCTCTAATAAAAAGACGCCAATCGCGAGAATCAAGGATCTGAGTCAATACCTGTGGGCTTACCCCAAGCGCTTCAGGGTTAAAGTCGTGAGACACTGCAGCTGTTGATGTATATGACTCAGATGGATCTTCTCCATCGGACCTTACATCCCACTCATAAGACTCAAAAGGTGCATCTTCTATCTCATATGCTAATTTGATGTATTCTCCGCCTTCCAAATAGCCTTCGCGCTTCAAAAACTCATCAATAGCTGCTTTGAAAGCATCTCGCCGGTCGTCTAGTTTATCAATCTCCGCGCAAAATGCATCAAAAACATCAGGGCTATACATCAGCGCAGATTCTCCGATATCGGGGTGTTCTAAGTTAAATCTGCAGCCAATATGAACGGTTGTGTTCGAGAACTTATTAACGAATCCAGAGTCTGTATCAAAGATATCACCCCATATATCATTTATACTATCAAAAGCATGCATTCCCGTTGGGTAAGAATTTGGCAAGCTTGAAAACTCGTCAAGATCGTATTTAAAAGTGATTCTCGCCTGTGCTTCAATATAAACACCGCCTTCTCCATCGTCTTCTACATTAGCAGACACTCCCGCCGCGGCATATCGTTGATTCCATTCAGCTTCAATCTGTTCTACCTCGGCTGTGTATCTCCCAAACAACCCAGATATGGCATTTGCGTCTAAAGCATCTTCGGTTTCTTTATTTTGGCGGATGTTACCAGTCATTGCCTCTGTTTCAATCATTGCGAGCTTAGAAAGCAAAGATTCGCGCCCTTGAGCGCCGGACGTGTCCTCATATGAGCCACCAAAAATGAAAAACCTGTCTAAATTGACATCTTCCCCATCATCACCAGTACTAGGCATGTTTTTGAGTGCCTCTTCTTGGTTTTTTCTTGCCCATTCTCTAACTCTATCAGATAATCCGGGTATGCCAACACCATATATGCGTTCTTCGGGTACTGCTAGCTCTGTACCGTCGTCCCAGCGTTTAGGCGTGTCAGTATCGTAATACCGCATTTGGCGCAGTCTGGCGCGACTTATGGGCTCCAAAAGACCCGAATCAAAGGTTCTTTCGTCATCGTAAAAAATCTCACCTTCTTGAATTTCTTGCTCTGCGCTTTCAATATTGCTCGTATTTGTCTCGCGAAGCAGATCTTCTGTCTCTACGACGTACGCAAGGGCTCCATGCCCCTGTGCTTCGGCGACAGCACACTTATAATACTCGTTTGTACCCCCAGAACGACTTGGTGGAGAATGACAAGAGGTAATCTTCTCAAAATCACTCATTCTTAACACATCTATGGGATGTCGAGTGATAATAATGGAATATTTGTCATTATCGAGCTTATTTATCTCTTTTTTGATGTATCCGGCGTTTGTTTGCCAATATTTCGCCATTCTAGCTACTAAATTGGTTAAAGCCTCGCCTGCAGTTCCAGCCATACCCGGATTTGGGATATATAAACCGATTTGAGTATTTATTCGGTTATAATCTTCTAGTTCTTTTTCATCAAGCGCCGCTCTGATCATTTTCCCACTTACTTTCCATGGAACATCTATTTTGCCATGCGCGCCGGTATAATTCATCTTATCCAGGTGATCATACACTTTTTGATACAAAATATCCCTTTTTGAACTCAGATCTGCCACTTTTGCGAAGAATTTGCCGACTTTCATCTGAATTTTCTTCTTTTTGGTCGCTCGCGGCGCATCTGGACCGCCCATCAGCTGGTTAACCAGATCCTCAGTACTGGGCCCAAGGCTGCGCTCGGCCGAAACCAGTCCTTTTTCCCAATCTACTTCAAGATCTTGCTTTTTGAAGAATTCTCCGAACTTTCCAAGCTCCGTAGAGTTATCCATCGTCGGAAAGTCGATAACTTTGCGCATTTCGCCGTTAAATAGCCCATTAAACGCGAGATCTTCGCCTTTCATATCATCCAAGATGTTATCTAAGGCTTCTAATTCGATTTCATCGAGTTCCCGAAGCAATTTATCGGGTTTTTGTTCGGAAATATCGAAATTTTCCAATAATTTTGCTGTTTTTAGCAGAATTTGTTCGTCATTTAACATTTTTAGACATCTCCAGAGCTTTCTCCAATAAATAGATCGGTATTTCACTGTTCGACAACTCTTTTATCTCATCAATTGTGGCCCATTTCCACTCATCGTGCTCTATTTCGTCCGTTATTGGGTTGGGTTTGTCGATTTTTATAGTACCAGACCACTTATAGGTCAAAAAATAGTGCTTTTTATCCTTTGGCTCTCCAAGATAAACTAAGTCCGAGGTCTCACAAGTCAAATTTGTCTCTTCAAACAGCTCTCTGACCGCCCCTTCTTCAATAGAACTGTCCTCGTCATCGATATGACCACCAGGAATCGTCCATTGGCCCTCTCTTTCGTCGATATCTGAGCGCCGAATGACCAAAAAACGCTGTTTTTTGTCTAAACAGACAACAACTCCGACGGTTTTTAACTCACCTTCGGTAAGAAATACGCTCCAACTACGGTTCATATGTTAATTACACGCTTTTGGGCGCTTCTCTCCGTGCCAACCATCGCACATTTTCTTCAAAGCTTTACGAATTGGCAGCTTGTTTATAGGCGCAACCCATATTAAGTTCTCTTGGACTTGCATCCCGGGGTAATATTCGATATCTACACCGTATAATATACCAACAATATAACCTTTTGTATCATATACAACTGATCCTGAACATCCAAACCAACCATATGTTTGCAAAATGATGTGTTTTCCTATTCCCGGGCCATTTTCGTGGCCCGCAACTTGGCCTCTGAATGACATTAGCTTATGATCTGAAGGAAAGCCAGAATAAACTATGCTTGTTCCGGCTTCTGCAGTCTTTTCTTGGGGTTTAAATGGCATTGGAGCGATGCTTCTAAAAGGAGTTTTAACAAAAAGCACAGCAATATCATCTATGGGGTCAGAATATATCAACATAGATATATGATCCTCTCCGCCATGCGAAACCATATAATTTTCTCCTAGTTTTCCGTGTGCCACATGCTGGGCTGTGACGACGATATGAATATCTTTATATTTCAGATAGGAACCAGACCCATGGCCACCCTCAAAAGGGAAGGTAACTTTCACTGCTGCTTCTCTAACTTTTTTCTCAACTGTTCTCATACTGCTATCAACTGAATCAACTGGTAGCACAGGGCTATAATCCTGTGCCGTTGATATTGTTGAAAACAACAAACTAATTAATAGCATTAAATACTTCATTTTGATCTCCTATGTTTATGGTGTGCCGGTATCTGGTAATAAGTATCTGTAACCTATCTCAACTAACGCACTTCCAGAAGGAATAACTGTAAAATATATTGTATTATCAATCGCAGAGTATACCCAATTATAATCCGGAGTACCATTGATGAACACAACTATTGAATCTTCAATTGGGGTCTTAGTTAGTTCCCAATCCTCATGAGGAGCAACTGATCGAGTGGCATCTGCTACACCGGCGCTCCAATCCTCCTCACAAATATCTACAACTATGCCGGCAAAGTAAGTTGTAGCATCCATATATCTGTTTCCGACATCAGTCGGATTAACCGCCCATGGACACATTGAAATAGTTGGTTCTTGATTAACAATACTTGAGACAAACGAATTCCCTCCGCGCAGGCTACTATACCAAGAAGTAAAATCTGGAACAGTTGGCATAACCGTGTAACTCTGTTCTTCCTCATCCGACACGAATACAACCAAGAGAGCAGCATCAGCCCTCATCCATGTGGAAGCGTATGGGTTCGCCGTGATATACTCATAAATTGCCTCGAAGCCCCTTTCCATGCCGCCTCGACCCATTATAGTATACATTGCGGTGGCATCATCTATATCATCACCAGGCACTAAAGGGAACTCAGACTCGGTGACTGCATACGATGGATCATTAGATATCATAACCAAGCGCCAATTCGTAGGTGGTAGCGCCGCCAGCATAGTTTCAATCCCCGCTAATAAGCGATCATCATATCGATGCATCGAGCCGGATGTATCAATAACCCATAAAATATCAATACCATCAACTTCATTTGGTTGTCGAAACGAATCTATCCAGATTTCCCCGACGTCGCCCTCCACTTCTACTTCTATATAAATTGGAACTTCAACGATAACTTCAACAGGAACCTCAACTTCAACTTCAACTTCTACCGGCACCTCCACTTCTACCTCGACAGTAGTAACCGCAGTGTCATAAACATAGATATAATTATCGTCACCGGGTTTCACTATCCCATAGTCTGTAAAACACGATACAACAGCACCCAGGGATATCAGAAATATAGTAAAACGACGGAACATTCTAGTAGTAAATATGTTGATCATTTATTTGTTCCACTTGGATTTCTTAATAAAACGAAACTTAACAACATCATATTTAACAAAGATAGAATGGAAAGCTCAAACATATCATTAAGGCTTGCAAAACCAAAAAGCCAGATGTTAATGAAAAAAGAACCCCCACAGATTATGTTAAAGACCCGCCCCGCGTTCGCAAAAATTTTCTTCATAAAGTAACTACCGATGAACTTACGTAAATCGCGATATTTTCCCTAAAATTTTCCAACTTTTCCAACACACCAACCACATGTATCACACATAACCGCACGATACATCGCAAAAACATCGAGAAAAACCAAGTTTTGAAGGCCAAACTCACTATAATACTGTGATCCATCACGTGACGACCACAACTTCCACACAGCTACGCCGGTAGTAGTCCCGCCGGGAGTTTCAACTTCGTGCGCAGCATGATCACGAGACAAAAGAACTATTACGTCACATAGATTCTCATCGTGAAGGATATCACCGACATGAAAGACAATATCGCGCGCATGCTTCCATTGAGCCACCACATAATACCCCCCATACAGTAACTATGAAAACAAAGTTTAAATTTTGATACGATCGATAATATATGGATGATGAAGCGATAAATCTTTATAAAGACGCTTAAGTACTTTTTTGGTAATATCGCCGATCTCTTCCTTTGTCGCCTTAGAACCTAACGCTTTGGGCAGCTCATCATCAAGAATCTTTTTAAGTTCTTTCTTAAGATTTTTATCAAGCTCATCAGCAACTATCTTTTTAATATCAGATTTATCTGCTCTTGTTAGCTCTTCGTTCAGAGGCTCCACCACATAGCCCGGTGGAATTGTCAGTAGCATGCTCATAATGAAAGTGTCTCCATGTATAAATAGCACGCTGAGAAGCAAATGTCTGTGGTTTTATTCATTCTTCAGGCGCGCGCGTGTACATTAAACGTAAATGCCCTGCAACAACTTCAGAGATACGATTTTTGTTCAACCACTTTACCTTATACACTATAGATTTAGGCAGCACACTTCCATACACTTTAATGCCTATCACTATCCCTATTAATGGCTTCTCGGTCTCATGTGAATCGACGTAAATAAAATCCGGTGTATAAAGCTTTCCGGCAAACGTAACCAAATCCCCCACCATATATTCTTCTACCGCCACACCGGTTTCATATGGGGGTTCGCCATGTACATTTTCATATGCCATGCCATAACTATATGGCTGGTGGGTTAAACTATGGTTAACTTATGCGGCTGGTGGGTTATATTCTTTTAGCCTCGCGATCGTGTGCATCCATATCCGACTATTATATCCTTTTGGTCTCCGGATCCAATATATCTTCGCCATGTTCATCGGTGGCCCCTCGCCGTTACTGCCGTCGTATAGCTCGATGACTACCGCGATACTCTCCGGGTGGCACGTGCATGCTACAAGGGCGCCCAACGCTATTGTGTGTCCGGCCGGTGGTAGTGCGAAGAATTCTTTGAGCGATTTGAGCTGTTCGGTACCGTCGGCCATGTAATATGTAGGCGCTATATCTTGATTTTTTTTGGCGGTGTTTTTTAGATCTGGAAATTTTGGCGCGGGATCTTAAGCGTACTAAGCCCACCAAATCAGCCACATCACATATATGCGACATACATTCCGGGGTAGGGGGGAGGAGGGGGATGCCTGTCACAATGTATCAAAACAAATGCGACAAACAATACATATTTAAATCATTCACCTGCACAGTCTCCTCTTCGCACTCTTAACTGTATAGCTTACACACTCTCTACCTATATAACCATACACTACTAACGTGACTGGTATGAAGAAGGCGAAGACACATACTGTATCTAATATTTTATTAAGTGGTCTCGCCTTCTTACCATTCATAATGTATCACTCATGCGACAGCTATCTCATCTAACTCAAACATATCTGTATTA
>Ga0208299_1001322_pt1 | contig 18830 bp, 22 predicted proteins | sample 15_taG_FD_184089 | JGI IMG/M metagenome (GOLD analysis project Ga0208299, IMG submission 184089) | Marine viral communities from the Subarctic Pacific Ocean - 15_ETSP_OMZ_AT15312 metaG (SPAdes) (version 2) | ecosystem: Environmental > Aquatic > Marine > Oceanic | place: Pacific Ocean | collected...
CGAATACTTACGAAATATTCAAAGAAGGTTCAGAAGTAATTCATATCAATCCAGACTTTAAAAAGTATAAAGGCAAATTGGATTTCATTTTTACTTCACCACCATACTTTAATAGAGAAGCATACAGCGAAGATGAAAACCAATCTTACAAAAAGTATGGTTCATCATATGATTCGTGGAGGCATGGATTCCTTGCACCAACATTAGAAACTTGTGCAGAATATTTAAAACCTGGCAGGTATATGGCATGGAATATTGCAGACTTATTAGTAAGTGGAAATTACCTTCCGTTAGAACAAGACAGTAAAGACATTCTTGCATCTTGCGGATTGGAATACAAATACACAATCAAGATGGCGTTAGAAGGAATGCCAGGGCAAAACAGAATGGGCGAAGACGGAAAACCCACCTGCAAAAATTATTGTATGGTAGACGGTAAGTATTTTAAATATGAACCAGTACTTGTATTTTGGAAACCAGAACAATGAATTGTTTAGTAACAGGTGGTGCAGGATATATCGGTTCTCATGTAGTTCTTAAATTAATAGAACAAGGACATGAAGTAATTATCATTGATAATCTTACAACAGGAAGTCAAAAAACATTAGACCATTTAAAGAACCACGGTTGGAATGGAAAATTTTTGAAGTCTGATATAGGCAATATTACTAAAGTTTCTCCTTTTCTTCAAGAATTAGATATCGATATATGTTTCCATTTCGCTAGTCATATTTCTGTCGGAGAGTCTGTTAAAGCGCCTCTTAAATATTTTGAAAATAATGTAGGTCAATTCCCATTATTTTTATCTGCTATTACTTTTTTGGGAGTAGAAAAGTTTGTACTTTCTAGTAGTGCCGCAGTTTACGGTGATAAAAAATCCACAGAGGCAATTTTAGAATCAAATTCATTATACCCCACAAGTCCATATGGTACAACCAAAGTTATGTTAGAACAAATGTTAGAAGCATATTCAAAAAGCAATACAAAATTTAAATATACAGCATTAAGATATTTTAATGTGGCAGGATGTAATATGGAAGGAAAGATAGGAGATTTTAATTTCGATGGAAAAGAGAATCTAGTTCCTATGTGTTTATCAGCATTGGCAGGAGTTAAAGATAAAATAAAAATATACGGAACAGATTACAACACAAAAGACGGAACATGTATAAGAGATTACATTCATGTAGACGATTTGGCAGATGCACACATAGCCATTATGGATAAGTTAGACAACAATTGTTATAATGTAGGTAATGGCATTGGATACTCCGTCCGCGAAATAATTTCTTCTTGTTTAAAGGTCTGTGGTTCAGTGTACAGTAAAAGAATTAAAGTGGAAGAAGCCGACAGAAGAGATGGCGACCCAGAATACTTATGTGCAGACCCTGCCGAATTTAAAAAGAAAACAAAGTGGTCTGCAAAAATAACAGATGTAGATGATATTACAAGGTCTGTGTGGAATTGGATTAGAAAAATAAAACATCTTCCTTGACAAATTTAAAATTTGAAGTATAATATACCTATGAACAATGTATCATATAAAGAATATCTTTCAAGTAATCTTGAAGGAATGACCAAAAACTTTTCTGTTAAAACATATAAACTTGCCGGTCAAGAAGAATGGGGGGGATTTGAAAGAGGCAGGGATGTTAGAGTTCAAATCCAATGGAAAGGCGACTGCATTTGGGAGTGGATACTTGAAAAGGCCTTTTGGATACAAAGAAACACCAATAAAGAAGATAGAGTTTGGATGCGTAAACACGCAGATATAAAACTTAATGCATGTAAAAATGCCTTAGTTAAAAAGAAGCCTACCAAAAAGAAAGTTTCTAAATTGTCCAAGATAAAAGTAGGACAAACTCAAGATAATTTCGAGAAAATGAAACGAAGCAAACCAAACCATGATTTTAATTGATAATAATCAACTTTTAATAGCAAACATTTTCAATCTTATCAAATATGGCGATATTGAAGATACAGAACTATTAAGGCATATGTGCTTAAACACATACAGAATATATAACCACAAGTTTAAACAAGACTATGGTGATATAATAATTTGTCATGATTCTCCACATTGTTGGAGAGCAGAATCATTTGAGCATTATAAAAAGAATAGAAAAAAGGCAAAACAAGAATCCCCTCATAATTGGAATAAAATATTTGATTCCATGATGATAATTAAATCTGAAATAGAATCCGTTTTTCCTTGGAAAAACATTTCTGTACCAAGGACAGAAGCAGACGATATTATTGCCATTATTTGTAAACATTCTTTACCAATAGAACCTGTTGTTATTGTTTCTAGTGATAAAGATTTTCAACAACTACAAAAGTATTCTAATGTAAAACAATGGAGTCCAAACAAAAAAGACTTCTTAACATGTGACAATTCAGAAGAATATTTAAAAGAACATATTATTCGTGGTGATTCATCTGACGGAGTTCCTAACATTCTTTCAGAAGAAGATACTTTTGTTAATGAAGACAAAAGACAAAAGCCAATGACTAAAAAGAAAATGAAAGAAATAAAAGAAAATATTGAAACCTACAAAAAAACAGATAGGTGGAATCAAAATAAAACTCTAATAGATTTTGAAGAAATACCAGAAGAAATAGAAAAAGAAATAATGGAAGAATATAACAAACCGTGTAATAAAGAAACAAATAAAATATTTCCATATTTAATGGAACATAAACTTGTAAAATTGCTAGAAACCGTAGAGGAGTTATATTGAAATGGCAAAGAACAAAAAAAGAAAGCGCAACTACGAAGACGCAGATGACCGATTTGACATTCGCAACAGTGCAAAAAGAAAAAGTAAACACGGAAGAAAAAAAGATAAAAAATATTTAAAAGATATGCTACAAGGTGATATTGACAAAGATGCATATCATGAGTATAACGATAACGAAAGATAAAACATAATGGAGATTATATTATGACAACCACCGCAAGCGGAACAACAATTTCAAACGACACACTAGAAGTGCTTAAAAACTTTTCTTCTATTAATTCTAATATTTTAGTAAAAGAAGGAAACACACTAACAACAATATCCCCTGTAAAAAATGTCATGGCAATGGCAAATGTTACAGAGGCATTCGACCAAGAATTTGGTATTTGGGATTTAAATAAATTCCTTGGAACTATTTCATTATTTGAAGACCCAGAATTTATGTTTGAAGAAAAATCAGTTACAATAGAATCTAAAAAGAATAACAGTTCTGTACAGTATTATTATTCTGAACCTTCTCTTTTGACAACAGTAAACAAGACAATTAATATGCCAGAAGTGGTAGTTGAATGTGTACTCACTCAATCCCATTTTAATGACATTCTAAAGGCATCTTCTGTTCTTCAAGTTAATGATATTGCTATTCGTTCAAACGGAGATTCAATTGAATTGGTAACAATGGACAAATCGGATAAAACAAGTAACAGTTATTCAATAGAAATAGGCAATCTAACAAACCACGACCAAGATTTTATTTTCTATTTTAAATCAGACAACCTTAAAATGTTGCCGGGCAGTTATGATGTAAGAATTACAGAAAAAGTAGTAAGTGAATTTAAACACCAAAGCAGAGATTTAACATATTGGGTTGCACTTGAAAGTGATTCTACATATTCGTCATGAAAAAAGCATTAATCACAGGAATTAGCGGACAAGATGGTTCTTACCTTACAGAACTTTTGTTAGAAAAGGGATATGAGGTGCATGGAATTGTCAGAAGACATTCCACCGCAGAAAATCAGACCGCAAGAATAGAAAAGTGGCATGGACACGAAAGATTACATTTACACTATGGAGATATCACTGATGTTTCATCATTGATTCAAATCATCCAGAAGAGTGAACCAGATGAACTTTATAACATAGCCGCACAATCTCATGTAAGAATTAGTTTTGATATTCCAGTTTACACAGCAAGTGCAACAGGAATGGGACCTCTTCATGTATTTGAAGCAGTTCGTATTGTAAACCCAAAGATTAAAATCTATCAAGCATCCTCTTCAGAAATGTTTGGTAATAGTATAGACGATGATGGCTACCAAAGAGAAACTACTCCAATGAGTCCAGTAAGTCCGTATGCGTGTGCAAAAGTATTTGCATATAATATTGCAAGAAATTATAGAAACTCATATGGTATGTTTATTAGTAATGGCATACTTTTTAATCACGAATCTCCAAGAAGAGGTTCTAATTTTGTTACAAGTAAAATTGTAAAAGGCGCAATTGCAGTTGCCAATGGAGAAGCAGAAAATCTTCCTCTAGGCAATTTGGATGCAACAAGAGATTGGGGACACGCTAAAGATTATGTGAGAGCAATGTGGATGATGTTGCAACAAGATAAACCAGATGATTATGTGTGTGCAACAGGCGTATCTCATAGTGTTCGTGACTGTTGTGAATATGTGTTTGGAAAACTTAATATGGATTATAAAGATTATGTCATATTAGACAAAAGATTTCTACGACCAGAAGAATTAAAAGATTTAAAAGGTGATTCTTCAAGACTCCGAACTGAATTGGGATGGACACCCGAATATAATTTTGAAACTTTAATGGACGATATGATTGTAAATGAAGAGGGATACACCAAAACATTTAGAGATGTTCATGTGCCTTATGACACAGTGAGATAATTATGACTACAATGACAAAAGATTTTTTATGGGTAGAAAAGTATAGACCCACTACAATTGAAGAATGTATTTTACCTAAAGATATTAAAGAAACATTTGAAGGAATGGTTTCCAGTGAAGAAGTGCAAAATCTTCTTCTGTCTGGTGGCGCTGGATGCGGTAAGACAACAATTGCAAAAGCACTTTGTAATGAGATGGAACTTGATTGGATTATCATAAACTGTTCCGAAGATGGCAATATAGATACCCTCAGAACCAAGATTAGAAACTTTGCGAGTAGTGTATCAATTAGTGGTGGAAGCAAAGTTGTAATCCTTGACGAATTCGATTATGCAAACGCACAGAGTATGCAACCCGCACTTCGTGGTTTTATCGAAGAGTTTTCTAAGAATTGTAGGTTTATTCTTACTTGTAATTTTAAAAATAGAATAATTGAACCTCTTCACTCTAGATGCACAAACATAGAATTTAGAATTCCTAATACAGAAAAACCAAAATTAGCATCTAATTTTTTAAAGAGGATAGAATATATCTTGGAAGAAGAAGGTGTAGAATACGAACAAAAAGTATTGGCACAATTGGTGATGCGCCATTTCCCAGACTTCAGAAAAGTAATAAATGAACTGCAAAGATATTCAGTCGCGGGTGTAATAGATATTGGAATTTTATCAAGAGTAGGTAGTATCAAAATTAATGAATTAACTACTGCCATGAAATCCAAAACATTTTCAGATGTTCGTAAATGGGTTGTTGAGAATTTAGATAATGACCAAACTAGAATCTTCCGAAAGATTTATGATGGATTATATGAAACTATGGATGCACAAAGCATTCCAAGAGCAATTTTAATTCTCGCGGAATATCAATATAAGTCTGCATTTGTTGCAGACCAAGAAATTAATATGACTGCATGTTTAACAGAACTTATGGTGGAGTGTGAATTCAAATGATTAACTCAATTGGATATAAACCACTACCACCTCAAGTAACAATAAAAGAATCATCAATTGATGGATTAGGTCTTTTTGCTGTCGAGCAAATTGAAGAAGAAAGTATAATAGGTTTAACCCACAAGAGTGATTTTAGTTTTGAGAATGGATATATTAGAACTCCATTAGGGGGATTTATAAACCATTCTAAAGAACCAAATTGCAGATTAATCCCCAGACCAATTGAAGGTGGTTATGTTTTATATTTAGAAACATTAAGAACAATTGAAGAGGGTGAAGAAATAACAACGAGATATTCTATATGGAGGCAAACACATGTCTAAAGGATTTAAGCCGCACGGAGATTGTGTTATGATTGAATTGTGTGAAAACAAAACCGTAACAGAGGCAGGTATCATCTACGAATCAAAGAAGAACATCCCTTGGATAAAGGGAAAGGTTCTTTCTATTGGTCAAGGCATGAAAGACGAGAAGGGAAATATATTCCCGGCAGAATTCAAAGTAGATGACTATGTAGTATTCGATAAAAGAAATGGCGTAGAATCTTATGAGGGACTGGCTGTGGTGAAGATTCAATCAATAGTTGCAATAGTTGATAAAGACACAGAGATATCAGCATGAAACTAGGCGAATATTTAAAAGCAATAAATTACACCAAAGAGAATCTAATGGATTCAGAAGATGAGTATATTGAAAAGTCTTATATGCCATTTATAGTTAATAGGTGTTTGTCCTTTTTTCCAGATACTATTATTCAAGTAAATGAAATGAATAAAAACTGCCAAATAGATAAGAAGATGCAATTTGATTTTTTAAGGGGATGTATAAGAAAGAGTAAAAGATACAGTCCGTGGATAAAGGAAAATCTCCCTGAAAGTATAGATTTGATAAAAGAATATTTTAATTATGGTAATACTAAGGCAAAAGAAGCATTAGAAATATTGTCGGATAAAGATTTAGAACAAATTAAGATTAAACTCTCTAAAGGCGGAAAAAATATAAATAATAGAAAGAATTAACATTATAAAGAGAGTGGTTAGTCATTATGGAAGAACAAAACATACAAATATCCGATTTAGTAGAAATAGAACTATTTGAAGATGATGATTTCTTGAAAATTAAAGAAACATTAACCAGAATAGGAATATCCTCAAGAAAAGAAAAAAAACTATATCAATCTTGCCACATCTTGCATAAAAGAGGCAAATATTATATAGTTCATTTCAAAGAATTGTTTTCACTGGACGGACTTGAAACTAACATAACAGAAGAAGATATAGGAAGAAGAAATTGTATTGCAAACCTATTAGAAGAATGGGAATTGTGTGACCTAGTAGACCCAAAAATGACTGAAGAACCTATTATAAATATAAGACAAGTGAAGATAATATCACACAAAGAAAAGAATGAATGGGAACTTTGTCCCAAGTACCACATTGGTCGTAGTTAAATAATATTGGAGTTTTTATAATGAAAATTGATATTCGTAATGTTAGGTGTCGTTGGGTGAATCTCGACAGTGCCGAAGAAAATGCTAGAAAAATGGAAGAGCAGTTTGAACAAATTGGTTTAAAAAACCACGAACGGTTATCTGCTAGAGTAGTAGAACCCCCTCCAGAAACACCTAAAACAATATATCATTATCGGGGATGTGCCCAGTCGCATATCGATATTCTAGAAAATGAAAAAGAAACACCACTTCTTATTCTAGAAGATGATGCCAAAATAACAGAATGGTTTAATCCAATTGTAGACAATATACCAGATGGAACAGATGCTATTTACTTGGGAGTATCTCATGGTGATGGACGATTTTTCGCACAAGACATAGGTAACAATCTAGCAAAAATATCTGGTGTGTATGCCACACATGCTATTCTATATCTAACAGAAAGATATAAACAAGCAGTTATTGAAACAGCAAAAGATTTTGTATATAACAAAAACACTCCATTTGATTTGGGGTGTGCAATGTTGCAAAAGCATTTTAATGTAATTACCCCACATTTGCCATACTTTTATCAAGCAGACGAAAGAGATAGTGCAAACAAGTGGGAGAACCTCACAAAACAACCGTTAAGAATGATGGCACAAAACGCAGGCGCATTAGGACCTGGATTTGGTGCAGGACCACAAGGAGTATAATATGTTAAGTTTCCCACGACTAGGTGATTATGGTTATCTTGGTAATGCAATGTTTCAATACGCCGCATTACTTGGTATCGCAAATAAAACAGGACTTAATCCTGTGTACGATTTTAAAAAGAAGGGAACAATGTGTACACTACATGATGCATTCCCTTTATCCAAAGTTGAAGATGTAGAACATCATATACAAGTTCATTCAATCAAAAAAATTATTAAAGAACCCTTCTTTCATTTTTCTGAAGATATGTTTTCTGTAGAAGATAATGTTGGATTGAATGGATATTTCCAATCTGAAAAATATTTCAAACATATAGAGGATGTCATAAGGTCAGAATTTAAATTTTCTGATGATGTAGAAAACTCCTGTATAGAAAATTTAAAGGGTGCAAAGGAACAGTCAAAATCCGAATCTATTGTTGGAGTGCATATTAGATTGGGGGATTATCAAAAATTAGAACACATATATGTGCCTCTTCTAAAGACAGGATATTATAATGACGCTATAAATTTCATTAATACAAATGTTGAAGGCGACAAAATTTACCTTATATTTTCTGACAACATTGAAATGTGCCAACAAATATTTAAAGGAAGTGATAACTTTATTTTTGCTTCTGGAGGAAGTCCAGAACAAGATATGTGTATGATGTCGAAGTGCGACCACAATATAATTGCAAACAGTTCTTTCAGTTGGTGGGCAGGATGGTTAAACGACAATAAAGATAAAAAGGTAATTGCTCCAAAGGATTGGTTTGTTCCTAATGAAAAGGATGTAAAAGATACAAAAGATTTGTATTGTGATGATTGGATTAAAATATAAGTGAAGGATTTATATTATGATTTCTGTTTATGGTTCTAGTGGATTTGTGGGGTCAGAATTTTGTCGGATGTTTCCAGATAAAATCATCGAAATTCCAAAAGAACAAAGCCAACCCGAATCAAATGAATTGTTGTACCTTATAAGCACTGTACACAATTACAATGTACACGATAAACCCTTTTTGGATATTGATACAAATCTAACAAAATTGGTTTCTGTTCTTGTCGCTTGTAGAGAAAGACAAGAGAAAACAGGGGAACAGGTTACAATTAATTTTGTTAGTTCTTGGTTTGTGTATGGTGCTAATAACGAAATCCCAGTTAAAGAATCTGACCCATGTGAACCAATGGGATTTTATTCCATAACAAAATATGCGGCAGAAAGATTATTAATTTCTTATTGTAAAACATTTAATATGAAATACAGAATATTTAGATTGGGGAATGTAATAGGAAAAACTGCAACCAAAGTATCCATTAAAAGAAATGCATTACAATATTTAATAAAATGTTTAGTGGACGGAGAAGATATTAAACTATACAATAAAGGAAGTGATATACGAGATTTTATTCATGTATCAGATTGCTGTGATGCAATTAATTGTTGTATAGGAAATGGAGAGGAAAATGAGATTTTTAATATCAGCAATTCTATCCCACACAGTATAGGAGAATTATTAGAACATTCTCAATCTATATTTAAAACTGATAGCAATATAGAAATGATTAACCCTCCAGAATTTCATAAAGCAGTACAAGTAAAAGATATGCTAATGGATAATTCAAAATTAATTTCTTGTGGGTATGAACAGAAGATTCCAATTAAAGATGCAATTTTGGATATAACGAAAGATTATTTAAATGGTAACTGAAACAAAAACTAGAACTGTTATTAAATCTATATTTTGGAGAATTGTTGCCACATTAAACAGTTATCTTATATTGATGTCTATGATATCTGATGTTCACATTAAAAATGCCATAATGATGAATATTACTGGTTTTGTAGTTTATTACTTATATGAAAGAATTTGGAATAAGATTCCATACGGAAAAAGGAAAACAGAATGAAAAAAATAATGATTGTTGGTGGCGCCGGATATGTGGGAACAAAATTAAGTCATGCCCTTTTGAATAGGGGATATGATGTATCTGTTGTTGATTTGTTTTGGTTTGGAAATCATCTAGATAAAAATGTTACAACACATAACAAAGATGTATTTGAACTCGAAGAAAAAGATTTACAGGGGTTTGATACTGTAGTATTTGTGGCGGGATTATCTAATGACCCAATGGCAGAATATTCTCCTGGAGAAAATTTCATATCAAATTCCGCGGCACCTGCTTATCTTGCTTACATCGCAAAACAAGCAGGAGTAAAAAGAATGGTATACGCCAGTAGTTGTTCTGTTTATGGATATGCAGTAGATGAATTTTATGACGAAACAGGACCAACCACAGCAGAATATCCTTATGGAATTTCAAAACTACAAGGGGAGAGGTCTGTGATGTCTATGGCAGATGATTCGTTTTCTGTTATCTCTCTCAGAAAAGGAACGGTGTCTGGATATAGTCCAAGAATGAGATTGGATTTGGTTGTAAATGCCATGTTTAAATCAGCACTACAAACAGGCACTATAACAGTAAACAATCCATCAATTTGGCGACCTATACTTGCAATAGATGATTGTATATCCGCATACATCAGAGCAATTGAATCGGGTTTAGAAATATCTGGGGTGTTTAATATAGCATCTGAAAATTATACTATTGGTGAAATTGGAGAAATTACGGCAGAAACTATAAGCAAATTAATGAAACGAAAAGTTGATATCGACATTAAAGATGTCCACGATATTAGAAATTATAAAGTAGATTGGTCTTCTGCAAAAACTGTTTTGGGATATTCTCCAAAAGGTAATGTAAAAACCATAGTGGAACAATTAGTAGAAAATGTAGATAATTTTATTGATTTTGACAATGATATGTACTATAATATACGGACATTCATCAATTCAAAGGAACAGAAAATATGATTAATCCGACACTTGAATCTCAAGAAACCGATATATTAAAATTAGTCAAAGAAAGAATAAAAGGTAAAACATGGACACCCGGAGAAGATTGGGTTCATTATGCAGGTCCTTATTTTGACGAAAGAGAATATGTTGCCGCTATAGACAGTTTGTTGGGTGGATGGCTTGCATTAGGCGAAAAGGGTATTCAATTTGAAAATAAATTTAAAAGGTGGTTTGATAAAGACTATGGTATTCTAACTAATAGTGGTTCAAGTGCAAACCTATTAATGGTATCTGCACTAAAATCTAAAAGACTTTATGATTTCAAAGAAGGAACTAAAATAATCACACCAGTGGCAGGATTTCCTACAACAGTAAATCCTATTATACAAAATCAATTTACTCCTGTGTTCATAGATATCGAATTGGAAACATTAAATTTAGATGTAGATCAATTAGAAGAAGCGGCCAAGTCTGGTGCAAGAGCAATTACATTTGCACATGTTCTAGGTAATCCTCCTAATATGGATAGAGTGATGGAAATTGTTAGAGATTACGATTTAATACTTTTAGAAGATACTTGTGATGCATTGGGTTCTACATATGATGGCAAACTTTTAGGTTCATTTGGAAACTTTGCTTCTTGTTCATTTTATCCTGCACATCACATTACATTGGGAGAGGGTGGGTATGTGGGGTGTTCTACAAAAGAAGAAGAGATTGTAGTTAAGTCACTTCGAGAATGGGGAAGAGGGTGTTATTGTTGCGGACCAAAACAAAATGCACTTCCGTGTGGTATGTGTAAGAAAAGATTTTCACCTTGGGTAGAAAGTATGCCAGATACAATCTTTGACCACAAATTTGTTTACGAGGAAATTGGATATAATTTAAAACCATTAGACCTTCAAGCGGCCATCGGTCTTGTTCAGATTGATAAAATTGAAGAGATTGTAGACAAGAGAAAAAGAAACTATAAAACTTATTTTGAAACATTTTCTAAATATGAAGAATATTTCCATCTACCAAGACCTAGAGAAAAGTCCGACCCATCTTGGTTTGCATTCCCAACAACAGTAAGAGATAATGCACCCTTTGAAAGAAAAGATTTTACAATGTATTTGGAAAGTAAGAAGATTCAAACAAGAAATTACTTTGCAGGCAATTTATTATTACAACCCGCATATTCTGATATTATGCCAAACATAGATGCTAAGAAGGAATTCCCTGTAGCAACAAAAGTAATGACTGATACATTCTTTATTGGAACAAGTCCTGTAATTAATGAAGAACAGGCAACCTATGTTTGCGGTGTTGTTGACAAGTTCTTTGATGAAGAGTTAGGAAAATTTAAGTGAAAGAAAAATATAAGCCTCACATTATAGTAAATCCCGCATACAATCCTATTCAGTCGGTTGACAGGGAATATAATAAACAAGTATCGGTGTATATAAGAGATATATCTCCATCTGTAATTGAAGAAGACATGTTAAATGTTTATGTTAATAATACAGAACCTTCTGTGTTTTGTCCTCCAATAGAAGATATAAAAGAAAGAACAGATTTAGATTTGATATTAACGGCACACCTTGACCTGCTTGAAAATTCTAAATGTAAATCTGTTTTATTTCCGTATGGAACTTGTTGGACAAAAAATATTGTTGAAGAAAAAACATTTGGTGTTTCTTTTTTAATAACTTCACCAACTGGATTAGATGGATATGATATGAGGCATGAACTTTGGAATTTAAAAGATAAAATAAATATGCCAATTAATTTTTACAACAGTTCAAGAAGACCATCTCCAGATGCAATTGAAGCAGAATCTATTGGCACTGAATTTAATGATAAAGAAAAATTATTTGATAATATGTTTTCTATTGCAATAGAAAATACAAAAGAGCCTTATTATTTTTCTGAAAAATTAATAGATTGTTTACAGTCTAAAACTGTCCCCATATATTATGGATGTTCTCGCCTAGAAGAATTTTTCAATATGGACGGAGTGATAGTAGTCAACAGTGCAAAAGAAATTGTAGATGTTTGTAATTCATTAACCCCAGAAGATTATGAAAAAATGAAACCTGCTATAGAAGAAAATTATGAAAAGTCCTGTTATTATGCTGAGCCTTTTCAGAAAAGGTTATTTGATACCATTGAAAAAGAATTAGGGTTGGAATCAACAATTGGAATCAATAAAAACACGAAAGTTTCAATTTGTATACCAACACACGAAATGAATGGGATGGGAAAGGAATTCCTTGAAAATTCTTTAACTTGTATAAATCAACAAACATATTCTAACATAGAAGTTATAATTTCTGACCAAAGCACAAACGATGATATTAAAGATGTCTGTGATAAATGGAAAGAAGATTTAGATATTAATTATTTGTATTGCGATGGAAAAAGAACATCCACAGTAAATACAAACAATGCCATTAAACACGCCACAGGAGATATTATTAAAGTTTTGTTTGTAGATGATTTTCTTCTTGTCGCGGATTCCATAGAAAGGGTTGTGGAAGAATTTGAAAAAGAACCAGATAAAATGTGGTTAATTACTTCCTGTTTACACTTTAATCAAGAAGAACAATCCCTATGTTGTCCAATGACCCCACGGTATCATGATGAAATTTATAAAGGAAACAATACAATAAGTTCACCGAGTGTACTAAGCATAAGAAATACACCAGAACTAATATACATTGATGAAGAATTAATGTGGCTTATGGATGTGGAATATTATAAAAGATTACATGACAAATTTGGTCCTCCAATTGTTGTAGAACACCCATGCGTTGCCATACGATTGCATAACACTTCTGTTTCGTCAGAGATGGATTCTGCTGAAGGACAAAAGGTAAAAGACGAAGAATTAAAATATGTTATTGAAAAAATAGAAGGGGTCACAACATGATTTTAGTAACAGGTGGTTCGGGACTTCTAGGAAGAACACTACAAAAATATTTAAAAACCGAAGAAGAAGTTTTGTGGTTGAAATCTTCTCAAGCAGATTTGAGGAATAAAATTCAAGTAGAAGAATTATTTGATTTTTATAAGCCTTCTACGGTCATACATTTGGCCGCTAAAGTCGGAGGCATTTTAGATAATATGAAATTTCCATATGACTATTATTTAGACAACATATTAATAAACACCAATGTGATTGATGAGTGTGTAAAAATAAATTGTAAGGTACTCGCCATATCTAGTACATGTGTGTATCCTGCATATAGTAAAACTTATCCGTTAAAAGAATCACAACTTCATAATGGTCCTGCTGAACCAACAAATTTTGCATATGCATATGCAAAAAGAATGATGGATGTTCAATTGACCGCTGCCGAAAAAAGTTATGGTTTGGAGTCTTCTATTTTATATCTTGGAAATCTATATGGAGAATTTGATGAATATGATGATGTAAACAAATCGCATTTAGTGCCAGCATTAATTTCAAAATTTCATCTAGCAAAAGAAACAAATCAAACAGAAGTTGAACTGTATGGGGACGGAACTCCTCTAAGACAATTTACTCTATCGGATGATATTGCGAAACTCATTTGCCAAATGTTAGAGAATTTTCAAAGTGGTAAATTCAATGTAGCGTGTCCAGACAATCTTGCTATATCAGAAATAGTAAATGTTGTTAAAGGTGTTGTTGGATACAAAGGAAAAATAAAATATAATGGTACAGCAAACGGAGTACTACGAAAAGATGTAGATTGTAGTAGGTTATTAAAACAGTATCCCAATATCAAATTTACCTCCTTAAAAGATGGTGTTAATTATGTTTATGATAAAGTGAAAGAAGAAATATTATGTGGAAAATGATGAGTGATAATGCTATCTCTTTGACGGACAGGATAGTAATGGCAGATTTTATCTGTTCTTCTCCAAAATTGTCCCAAGGAGAAATGGTAAAGAAATTTGAAAGAGAATGGTCTGAATGGCAGGGGTGTAAGTATTCTGTGTTTGTTAATTCGGGTTCATCCGCAAACCTACTTGCAGTATCAGCAATGATTGAACAATATGGGCACGGAAGACCTTGGTATGCTCAATCGTGTACTTGGTCTACAAATGTCGCTCCAATATTACAATTAAACGGAAATAAAGTTGGACTTTGTGATGCAGACTTATCAAATTTTGGACCAGATTTAAAAACATTAGAAACTTTAATAAAGGGTGACCCACAACATCCTAGATTTTTCTTTCTTACTCACTTGTTAGGATTTTCTGGTATATCAGATGACTTAATCAGCCTCTGTGAAGAAAATAATGTTACTATTATAGAAGATTGTTGTGAAGCAACAGGAACAACATTCAAAGGAAAGAAAGTAGGAAACTTTGGCAAATGTTCGACATTTTCATTCTTCTATGGACACCACATGACAACTATAGAAGGTGGAATGGTATGTACAAACGATGAAGAAACATATGAATTTTTATTGTTATTAAGGTCACATGGTTTATTAAGAGAACTTCCAAAAGAAAGCCAAAAAAGAAAAATAGAACAAGTACCAGTAGTGTATCCCCAATTTACATTTATGTGTAGTGGATTTAATGTTAGAAACATGGAAATGAATGCCGTGTTAGGGTCAATGCAATTAAAAAATATAGACAAACATATCGAAATTAGAAATAAAAATTATCACACACTTATGGAAAATCTAGACCCAGACCTCTATAAAACAAATTTCAACACAGAAGGAATTAGTAGTTTTTGTTTACCAATTTATACCAAAAAAGTTGATATAAATAAGGTAGAGAAATTATTATTGTCTAATGAAATCGAGTATAGACCTTGTGTAGCAGGAAACCTTATAAAGCACCCTATGTTTAAAAGAATAAAACACAACATGATACACCATTCATTTTCGATGAACAGTGATTTGATTCACAATAATTGTATTTATGTTGGAAACCATCAAGATGTTTCTACTGATAATGTATTAGAATTATGTACCTTACTTAATGGAGTATAAAATGAGCGAAAATAAAATACCAAAACTTGGATTGTGTATGATTGTAAAGGACGAAGAGCATTGTATAGAACGATGTTTGGAATCTATTTACAAATATATTGAATATTGGGTAATCTGTGATACTGGTTCTACAGACAAAACAAAAGAAGTAATTCAAAAGTTCTTTGATAAGAAGAAAATTCCTGGAGAAATTGTTGATATGCCTTGGGAGGGGTTTGGTGCATCAAGGACAAAAGCATTAGAATGTGCTAAAGGAAAGATGGAATATGCTTGGATGATTGACGCTGACGATAGTGTTGCAGGAAAACCAAACATTCCAAAAAATATGGATGCAGATGGATATACTTTAAGAATCAAGAGGGGAGATTTTACTTGGTGGAGAAACCATATTTTCAGATTAGATGCAGATTGGTATTACGAAGGAATACTTCACGAATATGCCGCTTGTAAGAAAAGTCCATTCTATGCAAAAAAATTAGAAGGTAATTATTATATTGAAGCACGAACTGAAGGTGGTAGAAATGTTGGAGTTACTCCCACAGAAAAATACCTTAAAGATGCAGAAGTATTACTTGATGCTCTATTAAATGAAAATTCCCCACACTATGAACCAGATAATGTAAGATATGTTTTTTATCTTGCCCAAAGTTATTTTGATGCTGGCGAACACGAATTATCAAAAGAATGGTATCTAAAAAGAGCCCAAATGGGAGGATGGGAAGAAGAAGTATTTTATTCAATGTATAGAGTTGGAATTTGTAGTTGTATATTAGAAAATCCATGGCAAGAATGTCATGAAGCATTTCTTCAAGCATGGGCATATCGACCTATTCGCGCAGAACCTTTATGGCAACTTTCTAGATTATACAGACAAAATGGGAATCCTCGTCTAGCATATCTATACGCTAAAGCAGGATTAGATACACCATTCCCAGAAAATGATATTTTGTTTATCAGTCATGATTTGTGGGATTGGACTCTGTTAGATGAAGTGGCTTCAACTGCATATTACCTTCAGAGGTTTGAAGAAGGATTGGCGGCAACAGAAGTGCTTTTGAGGAACAAAAGTGTTCCAAAAGAAAACATAAAAAGAATTCGAGAAAATAAACAATTTTATTTGGATGCATTGAACGAAAAAGCAAAAGTAGAGAAAGAACATCAAAAACAAGTCGATAGTATAAAAAATCCTGTTTCTGAAAATGGAGAAAAGAAGACCAAAACCTTCAAATCCAAAAAAGGCAAGAAAAAGAAAGGTCCTACCGCAAAGAAGAATAAAAGCGGTAAAATGAAAGGAAACAATAAATTAGTCAATCAAACCTTAAAATAAGAAAATGATTTTTCATAAATATAAATATAACTATAAATAGGAGAATTATTATGCCAGCAGGTGAACATGACATTTTTACAGAACAAGGAACTTCCTACACTCTAGGATTAACATATAAAGATTCAGCAAATGCTGTTATTGATTTGACATCATATACGGCAAGAATGCAGGTAAGAAGGTCTGTATCTGACACTCAAGCATTATTGTTTCTTACAGGAAATACATATTCTGCTTCTCTAACTGGGGGTGGTTTCACCGCGGAATTTTCTACTACAGGAGATACTTCTGGAGTTGTAGGAACTGGTGGCATTCAAGTAAATACTAGTGCAACTGGGGGAACAGGTGCAACAGGCGGGATATACATTAGCATAGATTCTGCAACAATGGCAAATGTACCATCAGGAAAACACAAATATGACATTGAAATAGTTGCAGGAACTACAGTAACTAAACTCCTAAAAGGAACATTTGAGGTTGATGCGGAAGTAACTAAATGAGTTTTAAAATAGTAGTACACGATAATCAAGAACCAAACAAAGTTATTGTTCAAGATAACATTGTTCATGTTATTGTACAAGATTCGGATACTTCTGTAAACACAAGTAATGTTTTTATAACTCAACCTACTGGAATAGGTCCAGGTGGTGCTGACGGAAGCACTGGTGCAACAGGTGCTACTGGCGCCACAGGAACTACTGGTACAACAGGAACTACTGGTACAACAGGAACTACTGGTACAACAGGTACAACAGGTACAACAGGAACTACTGGTACAACAGGAACTACTGGTACAACAGGAACTACTGGTACAACAGGAACTACTGGTACAACAGGAACTACTGGTACAACAGGAACTACTGGTACAACAGGAACTACTGGTACAACAGGTACAACAGGAACTACTGGTTCAACAGGACCAACTGGCACAGGAAACAACGGTGCAGTATCATTCAATTACACATATCGTGACACCGATCAGTCATTAATTGGATTGACTGCCTATATTAAACCATTACATGGCATTTCAAGTAGTTTTCAAAGTACAACCCAACTTATAATAGAAAAATTAAGCACAGATGGCGCTTCCGCAAATTGGTTTTGGGATACTTGTGATGAATCTACAAACCCAGTAAAGGGATTTATTCAAATAAACAAATATGATGATGCAAGCAAATTTGGAGTATTTAGAGTAATCGGATTAACTTCATCTAGCGTTGTATCTGGAAATACTTATACAATTATGGGTGTATCATTTGCCGCGGGAACAACACACACCGCATGGACTAATACATTTACAGACGAAGATTCTGTTGTAGTTTCATTTAGTCGCGCAGGCGATGGGTACACAGGCCCTTCAGGTCCTTCAGGTCCTACAGGTCCTACAGGTCCTACAGGCCCTTCAGGTCCTACAGGTCCTACAGGTCCTATTGTTGTAACAGGTGGTGGTGGGGTTACATCAATCGATACTCTCACATACCCAAGAACCACATTCACCGAATCAGAAACAGTTTACGGTTTGACTGGAACAAAAGGAAGTAAATCTGTAGGATATGGTGCAGACTTGCAAAATGCAGGTGGCGCCGCATTCAGAACTTTGCCAGCAGGAACAACAATAGGTATTAGAAGTAATGAACCAGTAAAAGTTGGTGATATTGTATGGAATATGTGTGTAGCATCTGGCGGAAACATTAGTGATTATCAATTCTCTGTAGTAGAACCAAAATTCGTAAACCTATATGATGTTACTGGATTTAGTGGACATGGAATAAGTAGCAGTAGTCCAACAATGCTTCCTATATGGGAAAGTTCTAGTGAATTTGTAAAACCATTAGGAACTGGTCCTGCACTTACAATATTAACAATGAATGCAGGTGCATCTGGACCTACTTGGGGTACACACATTGCAGGAATCTCTTGTGATGGTGGTGCAAC
>Ga0208299_1001325_pt1 | contig 18816 bp, 17 predicted proteins | sample 15_taG_FD_184089 | JGI IMG/M metagenome (GOLD analysis project Ga0208299, IMG submission 184089) | Marine viral communities from the Subarctic Pacific Ocean - 15_ETSP_OMZ_AT15312 metaG (SPAdes) (version 2) | ecosystem: Environmental > Aquatic > Marine > Oceanic | place: Pacific Ocean | collected...
ATGGTTATAAGCCGCTCCGCCCCCGCAGTCCTCTCCGGCGTAGAGTCGCAAGAAGTGTTCGGCTTCCGCCAGCAGTTCTCGGAGGCGTTCGGCCTCGATCACTGCTTCCCGGCGGAGTCGCTCTTGCAACTTAACGTATGCGTCAACCTTGCCGCCGTGGGGGAGGCCGTAATGCAGACTTTCGCGGTGGTATTCGCCCCATGTGGGATCTTTTAGCTTTGGTTTCATTCTCTTATCCCTTGGTTTTGGTGATTGCCGCCTCAGAACTATCCCACGGTATTGCGTCATACAGTCCAGGGATTTCACTTAGGTCATATCCTTCTAGTGCGGATATAGTAGCGACAAGTGCTGCCAGTAGCTCAGGGGCGGCGGCTCCTACTTTTGCATCTGGCATGTGGAAATACTCCGCAATCAATCCACCGCAATCGGATCGTACGCAAAAGGTAGGGGCATCGGGGTATTGTTGCGTTTTTTCTATGTAGTATGGTTTCATTCTCTTATCTGTTGAGTTTAAGGGTTAGGCTAGGATGTTGCCTTAGCCGGGGAGTATGACACACAGCGTCAACAACTCCAGTACCACCACGATCCCCCATAGGAGATCGCGGCGTTTTGATTGTTTTGTGGTTAGGGGCATTATTCGTCCATCGCCTCGGTGTATTCGTGCGTCAGGGTATTGGGGTGGACTTCCTGTAGCTTTTCCAGTGTCGCTTTCAGTGCTGCGATGTCGATGGTTAGCGCATCTTCGTCAATCTCCAGTGCATACAGCACGTGGGCGATGTCTAGGAAGGCGTGATGGATGGCTTGTTCTTTGGTCGGTTTCATGGCGTGTTGTCCTCCCAGCCCCCGCGCCTTGGCGATGGCGGCCCGTGCGTTCCACAGTTCCCGCCCATCGCGGATAACTGCATCGGCTACGGATTCGCTTAGGTGGTTCAGATCGGCAAAGGTTTCGACGGTCTGAAAGTGCGCCCAATAATCCCGGAAGGCTTCCAGCTTTTCGGCATCGGTGAACTCAGCTAGTTGTTTTCCGTAGCTCATGTGTCCAACCCCCTAGCCTTGGCGATGGCAGCCCCGGCCTGCTTCCATGATTCCAAGAGCATATATTCGCCGTCATGCGTCCAACTTTCATTGTAATCCCCGGCTTCGTCTAAACTTCGGATGATATGCCCCATAAGCTGCATTTCTTTAGTGGCGGATTCCAGCGCCTCCAGCAGTTCCCGGTGGGAGTCCTGTAGCTGTGGAGCGAGTGCCAGTAGCAGCGCGTTGGCCTTATCGTATGCGACGGCAATGGTATTGCCTGTTTCCTCGCAAATAATCAGGCCTTGATGGTTGCCAGTTTCGGCAGCGTACCAAATGGTAGTGGTATCTTGTGGTTGTTTCATGGTTTTATCCTCCGATCCTATCCAGGATCGGCTGTTTCAGGTGATTGGGAATGGTGTTCAGTTCAGTGCCAAGGTGATTCCCTGGTTCTACATCGTCGCCGCAATACTGATTGAAGGCGATCCCGCCCTCGCTCATTCCGTAGCAGTCCAACACTTCCGGGGTTTCCGGGAAGCGGATCAGTACGGTGAAGCGGTCGGCTAGATTGTCGCCCTCGGCTTCAAATATGCGGATTTCGTGGTCGTGTTGAGGTAGTTTCATGGTTTTATCGGGGTTAGTGGTTAAGGGATGGGATGGCCTTTTCTAGCCGATCCAGCCAATGCCTTTCCATCGGGGTAATGGTGGAGAGCATATCCTGCTCCCTAAGTACCGCCCGGATTGAGGCTAGGCGCGAAGCGAGTCAATCACGGCGATAGAGACGGAAGCGAGGAAGCCACTAGCGTCTACTGTGACGGTTTCAGGCAGACGATCCAGGCGATAGATATAGTCCTCGCCTTTCGAGTGATAGTATCGCGTTGCAATACTACAAGCCTTGCCGAGCATGATACTAGCGATAAAGTCGCTATTGGCATACGCGCCTAGCTTCCTGGCTTTGCGCAATGCAGGTAGATTAAGGTGGCTCTTTTTCAGTGTATTCGGAACCGTCACATAGTCGAAAGTCTCGCCAAGACAATCGGTCATTGTGCGCGGCTTGCTCTTAAAACGAATAGCGGCTTCGATAGTAGGTAGGGCTTCATCTTCAATCATCGGGGTATCTTGAGGTAGTTTCATGGTTTTATTGGGGGGTTAGCGGTTTACTTCCAAGGCCACGAAAGCGGCCAGGGCGATCCAGGTAGCGCAGGCGGCCATGATGGCGGCCAGTGAGGGGCGGTATTTGGGGCGGGGTTTCATAGTTCCACTCCATAGCTTTCGGCTTGGCGATTATGCCAGTGTTGGAGTTGCAACAACTTATTGGCCATAAAGCTAAAGTAGTTGCTAAGGATTGTGTATTCCTGATCCTTAGTGCGCTTAGTTGGTTCTGAGTCCATGGACTCAACTAGGGCTAGAATATCGTCATTATAGTAGGGTAAGTTAATGCAGGAAGGCAAGCCGCCTAGCCATGAGGCAAGACTTTTCTGTACGTTCTGCCCTTCGATGTAGTATTCCGCGTGAAAGCAGTCGAAAACGAAGGCAATACGCCCCGCCGGGGTAGTGGTTTCCCGGTTGGTATCGTGATCTTCGGGGGTCACTTGCCCATCAAGGTAGGCAAAATATGGCTGGTTTTTAGGGTAGTTCATGGGTTTTATTCTCCTTTTGGTTTTTGGGCCTGTTTAAGTTGGTAGGGAATCCAGTTCCCTTCATTGCCCTAAGCCCGTGATCCGCTACAGATCAAGGGCTAGGGGCTTGGGGTGGTGGCGGTTAGATCAGTGCTTCCAAGCGATCACGGCAGTAGATATCCGCTGGAAAGGTATCTTCCTGCGGTTCCCGCAGCTCTTCAATCTCGGCCAATAGCGAGTAGACCGGGGAACTAACGGATTCTAGCCATACCTTAAAGCACTCCCCCGCACGTTCGATATCGAAGGAAGCCCCGCACTGCTCTATTGACCAGTGATTGGGGTCAATCTCCCCGGCTTGCCAGCATAGGTCTGCTAAATCTTCCAGGTCTGCATCTTTCAGCCCTAGCAGTTCCCCTGCCCTAGCTGCAATATCTGCCCTAGCGTATTGTTCCCAGGATTCCTGCACAGCTTCCTGTTCAACTTCCCCATTATGTTCCTCATCATATACAGGATAATCAGTAAGCCCCCGCAGGATATCGACCAGGGCGGCATAATCTGCGCCGTCCTCGTCACATATACAGAGTTCCCTCACATTATGGGCTTCCGTTGCAACGAAAGTGCCGAGCGGATAATCGCGGTGGATCGCGTCGGCGTTACTGTGCGCCAATAGGCCGTTGCCTACATAGTCACCCCCGCAGCACGACTGCGGGAAGATATGGACTTCGGAATCCTCATCTTCCAGGGATTCTATGCACTCGGTTAAGGTGGCGGATTGGCCGTTTAAGAAGCCGCTATCGGTTTCCAGTCCTTCCGATTCTAGGGCTTCCAGGAAGTTCTTAAAGGTAAGCGTATGGGTCATGTTTTCAGTTCCTTATTCGGGCGGCTGATTGTGCCGCGCATATCAATATTATCGGCCTGCGGAAGGCGCATATCCCCGAAATCCGCCGGAAATATAATTGCCCGCCATACGGATATGTTCGGGAAATCAATTGACGCTACGCCACCGCAGTGCTATGCAGTCAAAATCTGTGTCACCACATATTCTGGCATCACAGTATATGTTATAACAGCTACCGAGGGGCGAGCCGCCGAGCGATCGAGGGGGGTGGGGCCTCCGGGGGAAGCCGCTACCCCCCGCCCAAGGCCGTTGCCCCATACCCCCTCCCGGAAAGTGCGGACCCCCTATTGACATCCGCATAGGGCGGCCGTATAGTGGCCACCCGTGTCCATCACCAAGCCCACCGAGTATCCGACCCTCAAGGACGCCATCCGCGGGGTCATCCAGAACGACCTGGAGCTGGGCCGCGCCATGGGCTACCGCGGCACCAACGACGGCCGCAAGCAGTTCGGCCAGTTCCACCAGGATATGCTGGACCATAGCAATTCGCACTCGCGCACCAGTACCATTGTACCACGGGGCCATGCGAAGAGTACTGTGCTATCGGTAATCAAGAACAGTGGGCGTTTAATCCGCGACCCCCAGGCCCGTATCCTTGTAGCGTCCGCCGGAATGGACCTCGCCTGCCAGCTCTTAGGCGAAGTCCGCGACAGGCTATCGGGCGACCTGTGCTTCAACGTCCAGGGCGAGTTGATTTACATTCCGGTAGCCACACTATTCCCCCACGCCCGCCCCATCAAGCGCCGGGGCGCATCAGGCCCCTGTGAGCAGTTCAATATCGAGGGCCGGTGCGGAATGGGCCGCGAGCCTTCCATCTTCGCGGGATCGCCGGGCACGGCATTGGCGGGCAAGCACCCCAACTACGCAACAGTTGACGACCCGGCCAACGAGCAGAACTCCCATACGTTCGCCCGGCGCCAACAGGTTATCGAGTTCATTCAACAACTGGAGCCGCTGATGTATGCGCCCACCAGCCCCATCGACCATATCGGCACCCCTTGGGCATTTTCGGACGTGACATCCTACCTGGGGGAATCGCCGGACTGGCACCAGTTCCGCTTCTCCGTCTGGGATGGCCGTAATGCGGACGGCGTGGTGGACGGCAAGACGCCCCTGTGCCCATCGTTCCTCACCGTGGAGGATCTGGACGGAATCCAGCGGCGATTGTCCAAGGTCAACTTCGCCGCCCAGTACTTATGTAATCCTGTACCATCCGAGGATGCCCTGTTCCATGATGCGGACCTCCGGGACGCCAGTACGTTCGACCAGGCAGACCTCCCCGATGGTAAGGACATCATGCTCTTCGACCCAGTGGCAACTGTCGAGGGACTGGCAGGGGACCGCAACGGCCTTGTACTGGTGCGCGTAGTGCCCGCCCACGCGATGCCTGGGGGAATTCCCCAGGGAATGAGTGCAGACCAAAACTGTTTCATTCCGCACTGGGCCGCGGAGGTCGCTGGAAACCTGGACACAGCCATCGTCCGCCTGGAAACGGGAATCGCCCAGAACGAATGGCCCAAGCTCAAGACGATATGGGTGGAGAAGGTCGCCTTCAGCGGCGTCATCGCCCCATGGATGCGCGAGAGGGGCCGCCTGGGCAAGGTCCAGATCCACCCACAGCCCATTCCGAAAACACAGCTCAACAAGCGACTGGGCGGCTTCCCCACGGCCATCCGGAAGGGAATGCTCCAGTTCCCATACGAGTTCGAGGGCCGCAACATCCTGTTCCAGCGCCTCACGGAGTTCCCCAAGTCCGACTACGATGACGTCCCTGCGGCCCTAGCCCTTCTAGGGACACACCTGGAGCGTCGCGCCCAGCTCCCCAACAGCCCGACAATCCACAAGGACTGGACGAAAACCCCCTGGCCTTCCGATGGATTCCCCATGGGCGGTCCTGGTTATTGATTTTCCGGAATATACTTGACATAACCCTCCCGAGACACTACCATACCACCCATGGCCAAGTTCTACCAACTGGACCAAGATGCCCAGACAGCTCTGACCCTACTGGTGGGGAAGGCCATGGCATCTTTGCGTGTCGTATCAAGCCAGAACGCAGACCTTCTGGCCGACCTATACTCTAACCGATCTATCGGTGGGGCCTCCATCCTGAGCATGATTCCGGAAGGGGGCATCGCCACCACGGACGTTCCCAATATCCAGATGCCGGGCATCACGCGCTACATGCCCCAGACCAGCGTGAACCTGCTGAATAGCCGCCTGAAGCAAATCGTCATCAGCATCACGCCGGGCCGTCCCACGTTCATTACTGAACCTCTAAACGACCTCGGACTGGCGCTGGCGGAGGAGCAGGAGGAAATCTTCCACACCGTCCTCCCACAGTCCGGTATGGACACCGCCTTCGAGCGACTAGCGTACCTCCTACCAACCCAGTCCTATTTCGGCCTGAAGCTCATCCCGGAGAAGGACAACCCCCAGTGGCAGGCCATCGAGGCCGACTACTGCGGCTACGAGCCACATGGCCGCCGATTCTCGTGGCATTCATTCAGTAAGCAGTTCGGCGACCTAGACCTGGATGTTCAGGAGATGGTCGAGGAGAAGTACAACAAGGTACTACAAGACTGGGACATGGTGGACGTGACCGAAGTATACCACCAAGCCCTCGACGTGGGCCATACCGCCACGGGAAATCAGGCGCCCATGAGCCTGTACGTCAACCCCGCGGGCAATCTATGGGGCGAACGTAACAAGAACAAGAAGCCCAAGTTGGGAGTCTATGTGGGTACCACCAACCTGACGGCACCAGTCCTCATCGTGGACCGTGCCCTACCCCCTGCACCTAACGAGGACATCGCCCCCGCCGAGGTTGTGTCATGGTTGCCGCTGGTGACGGATATCAACACCATTGTCACCCGCATCGTGGAGGAAGCGGAGGCTATCAACACCACGATTGTCTATGACTCCCACGCCATCGACCAGACCCTCATCGACGCCATGAAACGGGCATCTAAGGGTGGTCGTCGGGTATTCGTACCCGTGGACACCTCGCAGACAGAACGCGGGGTGGACAGCACAATGCGCCCGATTGAGAGATCGCCCGTCATCCAGGAATATATCGCCACCCTAAACACTCTCATTGCTTTGCTGGACGAAGTTACTGGAGTCGGGGCTGTCGATCGGGGCATTGCTACTAATCCGGAGAAGTCCGCCACCGAGGCAGCGGCACTGGTTGGTTCGGCCAACAAACGAAACGCGGACCGCCTCCGCATCATGTCGCGCACCTGGTCGGCAGGCGCCTATATCTTCATGCTATGGCAGCGCAAGATGTTCGGCACCACCATTAAGACCCCCACGGGCGGCGACATGCTCCGTACCATCTCGGTCCCAGATCCGCGGAAGGCCGCGATGGGTGTGCGCGTGGACCCTGTGGCTCTTGCGAACCTATCTCAGGAGGGAAGGTTGGAGGTGAACATGACGGCCTTCACCATGCTTAGTAACCACTTCGCCCAGTTCCAAGACCCGAATGCCCGCCGCATGTTGGGCGAGGGCCTGCGTCGTGTACTGAAGTCGTTGGGCTGGCACGACACGGACCAATACTTCCGTCTAGACAGTCAGACTGATGGTGCATTGGAGCGATACCTCATGTTCCTCCAGACGGGCCAGTCGATGCCCGTATACGCGGACGACCAACACCAGGTCTACATCTCGGACTATAGCCGCATCCTAGAGAAGGACGGCGCCGACCAGGTCGCACTACTGGACGTAATCCAGCAGCACGAGCTAATACTCACTGAGCAGGCGGCGCAGGTCCAGAATGCCGCCCCACAGTCCCCCATCCCTGGTATGAGTGCCGAGGGTGGGATCGACAATCAAATCGCCGCGGATATTGCTGCGGGCGAACCCCCGACCCAAACCCCCCAGACAATAGGCTAACATGGCAATCTTTAACTTATCCGCACTTACCCCGACCCCCGTGACATCTGGAAACGAGAATGTCCTCAATGCCATCGTGGCCGCGGGCAGTGAGGCCAAACACGTCGAGTTCAACTCTGGCGGCCTCGCTCAGTGGGGAGTTGTCCTCCAACCGTCCGGCGCTGGTGAGGTGCCGTTCGGTATCTTCTGTCGTGGTGGTAAGGCTGGTACTGATTCCCAACTCACGGACGAGAAGATTCTAGGTGATGCCACTGCCGCGGGCGCCAGTACGTTCGGCACCCATATCGGCCTCAGTGGTCTAGGTGTGAACTACTGCATGATTGCCCCCGACTACCGTGAAGGTGAGGGCCTCCGCAATGGTGCCTCCGCCTCAGAAGGTACAGTTGCCGGTGGTGATGGGGACAACTTCGGCGTCATGGACGAGGACGTGGAAGATATCCTCCAGGCATGGTCCGCCCGCTACGAGCTGCCCAAGGCGGACGACACCAAGACCTTCGCTTACGGCGCCAGCTCCGGCTGTATGCGCCTCCTGATGGCCATGACCAAGGGACTGCGGCCCGACTGCTGCATCCTCCGCGCCCCGCTGATTGGCCTCTACGACTGGGAGCCTAACCGCAACGGCCATGCCGCTATTCCGGACTTCGAGGGCGATGGTGACTCCTCGTGGGGCGAGTTGTCCTATGCCGACCGTGCCCGACTAAAGGCCCGCAGCCCCCTTCACATGACGGACAAGCTGCCTGTAATCCCGTACCTCCTCATCTACGGCGAGAACGACACCACAGTCCCCCGAGCGTGGATCGACAGCTTCCGCGACAAGATGGAGGCCCGCGGTGCTGAGGTGCAGGTGGTTATTGTCCCCGGCGGTACCCATGCAATGGCGGCTAAGGCTGGTACCATTGAGGGCCAAGGATCGTCTACCACCGCAGAGAAGAGCCGTGCTGTAATGGCCGCTAGTGCTGTCCTGGACTTCCTAGCCGAAAAGATGGCCTAACGGCCCATACATGAGCCACAAGGCCCGTAATACGGCTTTGTGGTTCATTTTTGGACTCTTAAAATAAAGCCCGTAATGCGGTTGACAGGTGGCCGTATTATGGTAAGATGCGTCCGTCCGGTAGCCGGATGCAGGGAGCGCCACCGCGTAGCCCCGCAAACAGAGCCATGACTGATAGTAACACCCCCGACCCAACCTCTGACCCTGTAGCCCAAACTACGACGGAGCCGACATCTGATCCGGTAGCCCGACTGGAGGGAGCAGCCGCGAAAGTGGAGAAGGTACTTAACTCCATTAACGACCTGAACCTAGACGACGAGCAGCGGGCAGACGTAGATAGATACGTCTCGACCGCCGTGAGTCAAGCCCTAGATACTCAGCGCAAGAAGGGCGAACTCCAGTCGAAAGACGAGGTGGACGCCAAGATTGCGGCGGCTATGGAAGCCCGTGACCGTAAAGATAACCTCCGCGACGAAATGTATGGCCATCTGGCCGAGCATGGAATCTCGCCGGGTTCTCCGCGCTATCACGAGTTCGCCAAAGCCAGTGCAGACTTCAAGGAAACCGCGCTAACCACCAAGGAAGGAATCGCCAAAATCGTGGCCACTATGCCCAGCTCCCAAGAGGCAGCCAAGCAGCAGTACCAGCCCGAATCCGGCCAGTCCCTCTACGGCGAGAAGCGTGTAGTCATTGAAGGCGTAACCCCGGAACCGAAAACCCCTCAACTCGATGGGGGTTCCTTGGAAGCGCGAATCGCGGCACACGAACGAGCATCACACGGACGATAGGACATGGCGTTAGTGGGACTGACTTAATCTCAGAACCAACTTAGCATCATGGCTGTAGCCTTTCCATTTGCCGAGACTCAGACTCTCGACACCCTAATCAATGCCGTTGCGGAACATCAGTCCGTAACTCTCCCTCAGATCTTCTCCGATAGCGGCGAGTACCTACTTGCCGACGTCACCCGAAAAGGTCGTCTCTTCGTAATCCCTGACCGCGTTCAGATTACCCAGCCGCTCTTGTACCAAGCTGGCGGTGGTACTGTGTTCGCGCACGTCCATGACGATTTCGGCGATAAGTCCAGTGCATCTGACCTGGATCTTGAGTCGAAAGACATCATCGGTAACGCGAAGTTCACTCTGAGTGTCTACACCCAGAACGTCACCTATCCGGCTTCCATGCCTGTCGGTGAGAACTTCAACTACATGAACGAGCTGTTCCGCTCCGTAAGCATCCAACGTGCCTACGAGATGGAATCCATGTTCTGGCTCGGTCGTACTGATGGCGTCGGCGCTACTCCGGTAGTTAAGAACCCATACGATGGTGATGCGACCACTGGTTGGTCCAGCACTATTCGCTCCATGTCCTGTCTCGCACTGGTTAAAGACCAAGGCGCGGACGAAACCTTCGCAGGTATCGACCAGGATTCGGCCGCGAAATGGGCGCCTGGCTTGTTCAGTGCTTCCAACTCGGATGGTTCGGAACTCATCAACGACATCGACGACTTCGCCCGCCAACTCTCGTATGGCCAGTTGGAACGCCCAACTGACGTATGGGTAGGCGACTCGGTATTCGCCAAGATCGTACAGCTCAAGCGTGACGCTGCCTCCCCAGGCAACCCAACGCATGTGAACTTCGGTGACACTTCCCGCTCTATGCAGCACGGCGACCTGACCATCCATGCTCACCGCATGTTGGACACCGCCTCCACTGTATGGGACTTCAGCGCGGCAACCACTGCTGAGTACCCGATCATCTTCCTGAACATGAACTCGCTGCGTCTGAACGTGGTTGGTAATGCAACTCTAGGTGTCACTGGCGATTCGCAGGTGGAACCAGAGTTGGGCCTCATCAAGACCTTCCCAGGTTCGTGGCCTATCCCCGGCAGTACCAACTGGTTCAAGCGTACTGAGATGAAGTACCAGTGGAGCCTCGATCAAGGTCGTCGTTCGTTCGGCCACATGGAAGGCGTAACCCTAGCCTAACATGGCTACTCAGGCAACTCTGCGGAGTGACCTCCAGGTGCGGTTAGGGCTAACTACCCTGACCGCCACGGAGACTTCTCGCCTGGGCCAGGTGATTGATTCCGCCATTGCTCGTGCGTTGGGTGACAACGTGCCGAGTCTGGCGGAATCGTTCACGGGCCGGACGCTGAGTGACCTGGACGTAACCATCGACACCCACTCGGCGGGCAGTGCTATCGTGACCCTTAACGAGGCACTGCCCCTCGTACATCCCGGCGATATCCTGGACATCGACGGCACTGGCTATCCGGCCCGTACCGTGAACCAGTCCGGTAAACAACTAGACCTGGGCGTCCCTGTTGAGGACGCACTATCAGGCACCACAATCGTAATCAAGCGGCGATCACTCCAGCTCCCCCACTCGGGGCGCGTGGTGAGTGTCCGCATCGGCTCCAGTAACCACGAGCTGCCCCAGGGGACTGACGGGCACCTCTTGTACGGCGCCACATCCAGCCAGCCTAAGAAGGCCGAGCAGCGGTGGGACGGTGACCAGGACGCATCATACCTGGCCCTCTACCCACACCCCAGTACCGCGGACACGGAAGTCCGCATCACCCAACTCCGGGCCATCGACGCTGATGCCGATATCGACGCATCCAACGAGGTTCTGGAGTTCATCCTGTCCTATGCCGTGGTCTTGTATCACCAATGGACGGCACCCGGCGGTCAGCTATCCATCGTGGCGGCCCAGCAAGATAAGCGGGAGGCCCGCGACCTGAAGCGTGGCGGCTCCGGCCATCATGTAACGAGCATGTAATGGTCCAGTACCCTACATTTCCGCACCCGGACCTCATCCAGACTGAGACATGGGAGGTCGCGGACGACACGCGCTACCATTTCGTACCTGGTAGCGTGTATCTATTGGGCGCCCGCCTCATCTACAAGGCCGGGGAATCGGACGCCAAGGACGCCAGTGCCCGACTGTTCACCACGGAAGATCCAGATAACGAGGAGGCCGACGACAACCGCTGCGTAGTGGACCTAGTGAACTCGCGGGACCAGACCAGTCCCCATGTGTTCTTCGAGCATGGCATCTACGTCGAGACATTCACGGGCGACGCGCTTGAGGGCGCATACCTAGAGCTATCGTGGGTCAAGCGCGTGGACTACTGCCAGGCGTACTGGCGGACTGAAGACGCACTACAGGAATGTTGGAAGCAGGCCCGCGGCGATGAGCCGTTCCTGGATAACTTCTGGCGTGGTAACGAAGACGATACCATTTGGTCTGGTAGTGGCACTCCGGGTAGCGGCACTGGGGGTTCGGACCCCGAGTTCCTAGACACCATATTCCGCATCCAGGACGACGGCGACCCTACCAAGGAAATCGCATTCGAGGCATCCAGCATCAGTACCGGGACCACGCGGACCATCACGATGCCGGACAACGATGTTGACCTGAGTGATTCGGGCATTTCGGCATCCTACCAGAACATCAACCCATCGCCGCTCTCCAATGCCATGCGCATCGGTACGGATTCGGGCGTGGGCGAGATGTCGCCATCCCTGGTCGCGGCTTCCGTGTACCAGGAAGATACGAGCGACCCAGCATCCGCACCCGACCGCGAAGGGCTTATCTTCGTCAACACTAGCTCGGGAGACATCTGGATTTCCAAGGGTACATCTGTTGTGGGCGACTGGGTTCAGGTCAATGGTGGTGGTGGTGGTACTGTGGATGTGGTCAGCAATGTTGCCACGGCCAGGATTCTCGGACGCACCACGGCTGGTAGTGGTGATAGCGAAGAGCTGACCGTAGATGATGTACTAGGTATGCTAGCCATCGACGAGGTGGGCGCAATCGTCGCGGGTAACGCATCGAGTGGTTCGACCATCACCAAGTTCATCGGCCCCTGCGATACTGAGATGGACGTGACTGCGGTATATATATGCACCCAGGCATCCACGACCTCCAGTGGCGCGAACAACTGGGACATCCAAATCCAGAACAAGGATAACTCCAACGCGGACCTCCTTGCGACGGCTTACAACACCGACACCGATGGCGACCTCCCTGCCACCGGAATCACTGACCTCGGCGCTGTTCATGGAACCGCTGCCAACTTAGTCTGGAACCGCGGCGATAGGCTCCAGGTTGTGTGGACTGAAAACGGCTCGGCGACCAACCTCTTCGGTCAGGTCTGTTGGGTACTGCTAGTGGGGACGCTGAGAACATAATGCCAATATTCCAACGCCAAGAGCCTGACAATAGCTGGACCACCGTGGACCCCCCAGTCCTCACAGACGTATCACTCCAGAAGTGGCGCGTGAAGAACATCTCTGGGGGCGGATTCCAAGGCCCCATTCCAGTGCCCACGGGCGCCACGTGGGTCAAGGTCACGATGGCTGATGCGGTGGGTATCGCTGATGGAGTGCAGCTAGAAATGCTGAACGCCATCGAGGAAGGTCGTAACCGCCGCAACCCCCTGTTAGTGGAAGGACTCTACCAGGAGTTCGGCACCAATCGGATCGAGCGGTATGCACTAGGTAGCGCGACCCATGTGGGCTTCACTATCCGCGGCCTTGGCGACACCTCCCTAACAGTTCGCTTGGAGTTCTATGCCTAACGTCCGCATCGACCGCACCCCCCTTGGCCGTAATACAGCCGGGGCGTTGTACGAGCGCAAGGAAGTGGCGCCGGATAGCCAGCTGGAGCTAGAGCGCCGACATGGTTCCCTACGCCAATCGCGGCGTGGTGCGGCCTTGGGCATCACAGTCCCCGGCGATGGCTACATGGAGTTGGACATCGACATTGATTCCAGTGGTGGCCTGACCATGCCATTGTCTTTGGCATCGGGCGACATCACCGCGGCCACAGGCACTTACCCCATCATCAACCTAGACGACTCGGCCACGGGCAGCCACTACCGAGTCTACTTGGAGCGCACCGACGAATCCACCTATTCGCTAGTACTGGCGGCGACCAACCAGACGCCCACCACCCAGACCGATTCGTTCGCTGTCACCCCCAGTACCGCCTACGATCTGGTTCTCCGCCTGACCGGAACCACGCTGTCTATCACGGATGGCACCGACACGGCGACTATCACACTCAGCGGAACCTACACTGATGATTGGAAACTGAGGCTACTGGGCCGCGAAGACTTCAGCAAGCCCGAATCGGTGCATCCAGTTATCAGCGGCTTCGGCTACACCCAGTCCTATATCGCCGACGAGTCCACCGTACTGGGTGTTCGCGCCCCCGCGTCTATTCTCAGTTATTGGTATCTCGACGGCCGTAATGCGGGCGCGGTGATTCCGGACAGCATCAACACCGGAAATGGTCGGCGCTGGCTCAACGGCTACCCCGCCCATCCAGTCCTCCGTGACTCCACGCTCACCTTCCCTGGAACACAAGGCGCCATGCTTGTGCGCCACACTGGGGAGATGGACCGCTACTTCCAGACCCTTGCCCGTAGTACGGCCGAGGATTCCTGGTCCGTGTATATCGAGGGCACGATGGGCCGAAACTATGGCGCCGTCAACACCATCCTGGACTACGGCGACCTCATCCTCCTGGAGATCAACGCATCCGGGCAGGTGGAATGCACCATCAACGGCACCACTATGACCTCAACTACTCCGGTAGTTGGTGCGGGGGAGTCGTTCACCATCGCCGCGGGTCGTACTGGGGATCAGCGATTCCTCCAGGTGGACGACGGCACCACGCTTGTCACCACCGAGAATAGCGGCACCGAGCAGTACCCGCCGTACCTCGACCTCCAGCGCATTCCCAACGTCTATGTGGGCGCCCCCGAGGACACGACCACCGAGACGCCTTTCTGGGGTAGTCTCTCCAAGATTGCACTGTATCCATACGAGACGCGCCGCGATTCCGGCGCCACGGGTGCATCGTTCTACTTCGACTTCGCGGACGGTGAACTGCGGGATCTGTCACTCAACGGCACCCCGGCCCAGCTAATCACCCACTCGGCAGTATCGGGCGAACCCCGCTACACACCAGGCCCCCAGTCCGATGATGAGTATGTCGGTATCGCAGGTGGCCTCCCATTGACTGGTGCTGGTCCGGCGGGCTACACCACCCACCTAGCCCAGCGTGTCGAGTCTGACCTGACTGCCTCGCGTTTGGGGCCGCTCTCCTTCCTGGTGAGCAGTGGCGCCGTGACCATGCAGGACAGCATCCGCGAGAGGTGCCGCACCCTGGGCATCGAGACGCCCGGAACTAATGTAAGCGCCAAGGCCACCTCCCCCGGCGTATTGGATGGTGCCGTGGCCTATGGCTACCGATACCTGACCTACAACGGGACCGCTGGCCCAGTACATAGACTCGATCCGGTGGACGCGACCCAAGGCTCCCGAGTAATCCTCGGTAGTTCGGTAGACGGCGACGACGGTAGTGGCACAGAACTGGGCGAGTCTTACGGTGAGACTGGCAGCGTCGGAACCAACCCCGATGTATTCCGCGGCGGAAACGCGGCAGCCCTTGTTGATGGTGAGTCCCATGTGGCCGAGCTGGATGTCCGTATGCCGGACTACAACAAGGAAGATTTCAAGGAACTCGTCCATCACCGCGGCTCCCGCTCTACCCTCCACGCCACCAGTACAGCGCGATCGTTCTTCCAGTCCCCAATCACCGCCCAGAGCTTAGACGTGGATTCCAACTGGACGCAGCAGAGTGTGTTCCGACACCAGACGCCTATCTCGGAGTCTAACCGATGGCAGGCGACTCCTATCTGTGCGTTGGGCGGTACTGGTCCGGCTAGTAGTGATGGCCACAGGAACCACAATGCGGACTTCGTGGCCTACATCGTCAACGGCCACTCGACCGTTGGCTCCCAGTACGGTAACGGCGCTGGTAATGAGCGGCTAGTTTGCCTTATCAGTCGCCAGAAGTTCGATGTTGCATATCGCGGAGGGCCTGGGGAAGAAGATAATGTCAACACCAACTACTACGCGCTGACCTTCACCGACGACTCCTGGACCGCCGGAAATGACTACGCGGTCTACTTTGTGCGCCAGGGCCAGGCACTCCATGTCTACCAGCACGACATCACCAACGATACCTTCGTCGAGCTGACCGCCCGCTCCATGAATGCCTATAGTGGCGAGGCATCATACGGCGGCTGGACCTGCCGGAGTCGATCCGCGTACACTGGCTCGACGTTCTTCAATGGGTGGAGTTCCATTCAGCCGAATCGCAACTGGCTATTCGGTGTTGGTGGTCGTGCCCGTGCGACTATTCCGTTTATCACGGAAGATACTGGATCAACGCCCGCCACAGACGGACAGCCAGAAGCAATCCAGGGCGATACCAAAAGCGTCTCATGGACCAGCGCATGGGGCTTCCTCAACCCAGCGCCCGCCGATGTCGTCCACTGGCATTATCGAGTGTGGAAACGCGCCTATGCCTCCCATGTACTCAAAGCCAACGGGCTGGATAGGTTCGCGGCATGGTCTGGGGAACCACTACACCAAGAGATATTCTGCGACATGGCGCCCATCTTCGAGGATACGGCCGCCCTAGAGGACAACTTCTTCGATGTGGGACTCGGTATGGGTATGGATGTTCGGAGTGCGCCGAACGCCCCAGATACCCACGAGCATTTCCTCCAAGATACGACGGACATACCATCCGAGATTCCGCTCCTGGCACTGGATGAAACCGCCACAGCCTTCGAGGACGCGGCCATCTCCATCTTCTTCAGTGCCCTGGGTGACGGAACCCTGACCCTCCGTGTAGGATCGGACGGCACTTTCGCCATCCCTAAACGCATCTGGTCGCCCGCCTCCGCTAATGCCCTCTACGTCAAGACCGTAGACGACATCCGCAACACTATGGGCATCACCCTCAACGACTGGGACCAGTTCAACTGGCTCTCGTTCGGAATAGATGTTGTAACAGATAGCGGCACGTCCCGATTCCTGAATGTCAACCGCCTCGCCATCAACGGCGATGTGGCCTTTGATACCGCAATCGGGGGCGCCACCACCGACGTAGATAACTGGGCCAGTGCGTGGATCTATGTGGGCCGCAACATCACCGGAACCCCACGCCCCACGGTGCGTACCAACACCGCCGAGTTCCGCCTATGGGCCGATGGCGAGGGGCCGGACCTGGAGAACAACAGTGGCTTCGATTACCTCCTGTCGCGTGTCAGCGAGAACGAATACACGGGCGGCACCGAAAACCTGCTCCACTACATTAAGTTCCAGCCGGGCGATGTAGATGGCACCGACCTCACCAACTACGGTAGCGAGGCCGACTGGACCATCGTACTGGACGCGGAAGTCATCGACACGCGCCAGGTGGCGGACAGTGGCGCCGACCCCGAGCCTGTGGTGGCGTTCCCCCCAGCGCCACATCCGGACGTGGTGGCCATCGAGATTGTCCGTACCGCCCAGGTCGCGGCAACTGACCCCGATAGCGAGTCCGACATCCAGACCGCCCTGGACACGGCCCGCGCCCAGCCATTGTATAGCCTGGCGCGAATCCCCATCGGCACCACCTTCTACAACGACAACGCCCCCGATGGTGCGTTGGGATTGCCTGTGTCTGAACTGGATGGCTTTATCCCGCCCAATGTACTGGGCGCCTCGGTATGGGGTGGTCGCCTCACCCTCCTGGGCGATAAGAGTGTCCTCTACCCCGCGGCCCCTGGTGCTTACGGATGGGAGTCATTCCCGGCCGACCTCCAGTACAACATCCCCGTGGAAGACAGCGGCGGCCACGCTACCGCTATGGTCGAGTCGCAAGACCGATTCAACCAGTCCCTCCTGGTAGTCTACGGCCGAACCTGGGCCATGCTAGTCGGCGGCGATCCAGACCGTCCCCAGCCCCGCTCCGTGGGTGGTGCGGTGGGCGCCTACAACCAGAGGTGCGTCGCCTCATATAGCGGCATGGCGCTCTCCTACAACGGCCACTTATGGGCCATCGTCAACGGCGAAGTTTCTGACCTGGGCACACCAGTACAAGACCTACTACCGTCCGAGTCGAACGCCCGCCTAGTGGTATCGGGCGCACTTGCTTCCTTGTATGTGGTGGATACAAGTTCTGGTGATTGTCTCCGATACCACTTTCCGACCCAGGCATGGTCGCAGGAAGCCCGTGATGCGATTGCGGTGGGCGATCTGGCCGACGATGTAGACGCATGGATTCATGTCCACGGCTCCTACTCCAAGGGCGACGCGGACACTTACGGCGACGACGTGGACGCCACAACCCCCGCCACCGAGACGGGGACAATCTCTGGTGATGTCGTGACCCTCGACACTGGCCAAACAGTGCCCCTGGGTGTGCGTGTACTGGTGGTAGACGCATCCGACAATGAAGCCGTAGTACGGACAGCCACCGCACTCACAGATGGCACGGCACTCACCTTTTCCTCCGGCGACCTCGCAGCACTATCTGGCACCTGCACTTGCTACTTCGGCGCCAGTGCTGATGGGCTGCTACTCGATACCGGACCGATAGATACGAACATCGAGAACATCGCCTCACGCCTCAATACCGAACTCCTGGAAAGCTCCTCATGGGAGGCAACTGCATGGGCATCTTCCTATCCCGGCGACCGCAGTACGGTCATTTCGGGCTTGACTTGGACCTCCGTTACAGATACACTGGGCCTTGGTGTGAGGGGCAGATTCCTCCGCACCGCCATCCGTAATCGTGCGCCGGAAGCGTCCAGGGCATCTCTCATTGAACTGGACATTACGGACACACAATAATGGTATACCTCCAACTCGGACTCGCCGCAGCCTCAACCTTCGCAGCAGGGTCGTCGCAGCGTCGCGCCTATAAGAAACAGAAGCGCGACCTAGCGTTCCAGAAACAGCAGCTCCGGGCCGACACCGCCGATGCTGCATCACTGGCACTGGAGGGTGGAAAGGCCGCCGCGGCGCCACTAGAGCGCGAGGCCGATCTTCTGCGCACTGGTGCCGGGGTACGGAACCAGATTCTAGAGGACGCCCTGACTACCGCAGTCCGTGGACAGGCTGAGGCCGCCACGCAGAGGGAGGCTGGCGTCGCTGGTGGTATCAATCCCGGCCGCTTACGCCAAGGGGTTTTGGGTCAACTATTCCAGGGCCAGGCGCTACTGGCTAAGGAATCACAGCGCGGCGAACGCTTCAGGCAGAACGCGGCGCTCAGGGGGCAGCTATTGGCACAAGCGGGCGAGCTAACTGCAAGCGGCTTCAAGAGTGCTGCCTCCATCCGTGCCCAGGGTGGTATGGCCCTGGCTGGAATGCCTAGTGGTGTGTCTAAGGGTCCGTCTGCGTTGGCTGGTGGATTGGCTGCTCTCAATGAGGCGTATGGCTCTATGTCTTCAGAGGAGCAGGACGGCATCAGCGCCAAGATCAGCGAGTTCTTCGGTGGGTCGGAAGATCCACTGACCCAGACCGCCCTGACCACCACCCAGTTCA
>Ga0208299_1001327_pt1 | contig 18804 bp, 6 predicted proteins | sample 15_taG_FD_184089 | JGI IMG/M metagenome (GOLD analysis project Ga0208299, IMG submission 184089) | Marine viral communities from the Subarctic Pacific Ocean - 15_ETSP_OMZ_AT15312 metaG (SPAdes) (version 2) | ecosystem: Environmental > Aquatic > Marine > Oceanic | place: Pacific Ocean | collected...
AGAGGAATTAAATCTTGGTTCTATAGTGATAGAACTAAAGATGGTACTATGCCCTGGGATCCAACTAATGGAGGAGCGTACGGGCCGATACAAGGTGGTTTGAGGTTAGCAGTAACAACTAGTGCAAGTGCAGTACCTGTAAAAGGAGGTAGTGAGCCTCCATACATAAGCGCTAGAGTTGATCAAATAGATAATATAGTTTGTTCAGTTCACAATAAACCGTACTCTATAACTAAAGGAATGATATTAACTAGTTATAATGATGGGCAGGTTGTACTAGATGGAAGTACTACTAACTGGAATCAATCAAGCGCGGTTTCTAAAGATCGATTAATTATTAGTGATATTACAAAGCAGAATAATGGCACTTTTTTGATAAAATTAACAGGATATAGGAGAGTACTAACTGATGCAACTCATAACTCTCATTATACAAAATTTATAAAGCACATAGCGCATGATACGGCTATTGCTGCTAGTAAGGAATTAATTTTCCAACAACCAGCCATGAATGGTTATAGTCAATATTCTGTGAATAGAATAAACGCTAATGACACACAAAATAAAGGTTGGACTATAGATAATCCCTGTATATTAGCCGTAGGTTATAATATAGAATTTTTAGAAGCAATAGATTTGGACGTAGGAGAATTACCTAATAATCCCGCTATTTGGGAAACGGAACCAAAAGAATCTACTGACTTAGACATATATTATGAAGCGAGTGGGAATAACCCAATTAGTATAACACAAAAAACAAAACACGCGGCAATACCGGTTATGTCTAAAGTTGAATGTACATCTAAACCTTATGCAAAGCTTGGTTCTCCCGTGGTTACATCTGTAGAATACAGTCCTTTGTCTTCTGGATCTGGAATTTCGGGTAGTGGCGATTGGTGTTTGCATATGAAGGATTATAGGGATGCGTCTAGCCCAGATTTTGGTTTCTTAGTTGGTGCTGGTTATGTGCGAATTGATGATAATTTAAAGATAACAAAACCAGACGGCACTATTATAGAAGTTAGAGTTACTGGATGGGATGCGGCGCGTGGAAACCCATTAAATCCTGGAACTTTTGACGGTACTTACCCATCTCCAACTTCTATTATCTATATTAGTGAAAATCTACATAAATCAAGTACGAAATACACTCTAAATTGGCATAACTGTTTTTCTTTTGGAAATGGAGTTGAATCTAATAGAATTAGGGATAACTTTAATTTACCATATATTACTAATGGCGTAAAAGCATCTACAACGTTAGATGAACATCCATATGAAGAACAATTGAAGTATGGTTTAATATACTCTGGAATTTATCATGGTTCGATTGGGGTAAATAATTTAAATCAATTTATAGCTGCAGAAAAAATAACCAAAGATATAAACCCTACTTACGGTAGTATTCAAAAATTAAAAGCTGGATGGGGACAAAGTGGAGATTTAATAGCTCTTTGCGAGGATAGAGTTTTAAAGATAATGGCAAATAAAGACGCTATATATAACGCGGATGGAAATCTACAAGTAGTAGCCACTCAAAATGTATTAGGACAAACTATTCCATATTCAGGTGAATTCGGTATATCTAAAAACCCAGAATCATTTGCCTCAGAAGCTTATAGAGCATATTTTACAGATAAAGTAAGAGGATCGGTTATGAGATTATCTATGGATGGTTTAACATCTATATCTGATCATGGTATGAGAGATTGGTTTAGAGATAACTTATCGCTCGGGACTACAAATTTATTAGGAGAAAATAATCTTGATTCTAGTAGTGAATGGGATATTTCAGCAACAAATAATATCTCGATTAGCGGTGGTGAGGCGATTATAGGTAGTTACAATACTGATATTCACGATTCCCGCTATGGTAAACAAGGGCAATTAATAAAAAGAAATGTACTAGAGCTTGATAAAAAGTATAGATTACAGTTTACAATTGCGGAGCACAGTGGACTAGCAAAAGAATCAGATGGTGATAATTCCAAAGTGGTAATAAATAACGCTCCCTTAGGAAACGGATGGAGTGGTATTAGTATAGATGAGTCTGACATTGAAGGAAAACATGTTGATTTCACTTGGGTCGCAAGAAGAAAAGATTTATTTTTAATCCAATCACAAATAAATCAAAATTCGTTTAATTATAGTGGCGAGACGATACAAGATTGGGTTAATGCTGCAAGAATAGCAAATGATCCAACTGTAGATAGTGGTATAGGTGCTGTTCTTACTAGCACATTAACTGATGGTGGCGCGGGTTATGCAGTAGCAAGTGACATTGCTACTATAGGTGGATCAGGTACTGGATTTAAAATTAATATTGAAGCAGTTTCGTTAAATAATGCAATTGCAAGTTATTCAGTTTCAGCGCCTGGAACAGGATATGTCCCGGGTGAGATAATAGAAGTAGCAGACGAAGTTGGTTCTGAACTTATTGTTGATAATGAATTTCCCGATGACACAAATTGGGGAGCAGGAACAGGTATTTATGATGAATATGAAAATGATGAAGGTGTGGAAATCTCAACACTTGGCAACGGTGAATCACATCAGTTTGGTGGATATTCTCAAAATAATATTAACCTTGTAGATGGAGAATTTTATAAAATTGAATACGATTGTCTAAGTATTGACGAGGGTGGTGATCCTTCTAGTGCGATAAAGTTTATATTAATGGGTGGTACTGGAACTGATGGTAGTTATAGACCATTAATAAATGGTGGCCCTAGCATGGCAGTTGGTAAAAATGCGTATTATTTCCAGTTTGATAAATCATCTAATGTAGATACAATCGAACAAGTACCAAGTACTACCATGAAGCTGTATATACAAATGACAAATGGTGACCAATACTCAAAAAGCATACAATTAAAGTCTGTTTCACTAAAACTAGCAAACGCAAAAATTACAGTAGACACCACGGGTGGTGATGGTATTCCAGATGGGAATGATTATGGAAGCCGACATTGGCTCTATGGTGGTATTGTAAAAATTAAAGATATTATATTAGAAGAAGTAAAAGAAGATTTAAAATTAATTGGAAGTTATGACGATAGGCAAGAAGAATATAACCTGACGATTCATGGGGAAAACTCTAAAACAATTTCTTTTAAAGAAAACACAAAAGGATGGGTAAGTTTCAAATCATTTATTTCAGAAAACGCTCTTAGTTGCGCTAATGATTACTACACGGTAAAAGATGGCAAGCTTTGGCAACATCACAATCCCGGTGTGAATAGAAATACTTTTTACGGTGAGTTTGCGAATTCTAGCTTTAACACTATACTAAACGATGGTCCTGGGAGTATAAAATCTTTCCACACGTTGGGTTACGAAGGAAGTCAATCAAGAGTTGAAGAAAACACCACTATATTAGACGATGGAACTAGTGATAATAACTATTATAATTTAAACTCTAAAACTGGTTGGTATGTTAGTAGTGTCGAAACAGATAAACAAAAAGGTAGTTTAAATGAATTTATAGAGAAGGAGGGAAAATGGTCTAATTACATTAAAGGTATAGACTCCGATATAACCTCAGAATCAGATTTTGGAGCGTCTGACATTCAGGGACTTGGCAAGACTAGCGATGTAATCTACGGTGCTATATATAATGGGACGGGAGAAACAGAATATTGGATGAAGTTTAGTGGTTCTATAAATGCGTCATTACAAGTTGGAGATATATTATATTATCAAAACTCTATTACTACTACAGGTGGTTTTGACGTTGTTGACTCAGATGATATTATTAAATATGCTCAAGTTAAGTATGTTTACCCAGGTGAGGATTTTATACATATTAATAAGAATATATTTGATGGTCCAAATTTAATTCCTGACCCTGGTTTTGAGACTCAAGGAGCTTGGACAACGGCTAGTGGGAACAATGGAACTGTTGTTTCAAGCGCTATAGATACGTTTATTTCAAAAAGCGGTGGTAGTTCTTGGAAACTTGAAGTTGATGGTAATGTGGTAAATGCGGGTGTAGTAACACCTCATATCCCAGTAGAGCCCAATACTATTTATAAGTTTTCTTATTGGGCATACGCACCAAGTGCGAATGATCGTAAGTGGATGAATATAAGTTTAGCAGCAGGAAATTCGTGGGTTTTAGTTGGAGGTTTGAATAGTTATACTGGAACTAATATTCCCGCAGACACATGGACAGAGGTGGTTGGGTACTTTGAAACGGCAAGTAGTGGATCAACAATAAAAGTTAAGCTAGGTAATGGGGGCGCAGCAGGAAGCAATGGAGATTTACGTTATTTTGATAATGTTTCAATGGTAAAGGTAGGAACTCCTCCACCTGACCCCTCACTAGGCGATTTTATTATGTTCGCGAAAAACAATGTAGTCAATACATCTAGTCTAGTTGGATACTTCGCAGATGTGAAGCTTGAAAACAACTCTAGGGTTAAAGCCGAGCTTTTTGCTGTTAGCTCAGAGATAACAGAGAGTAGTAAATAAATAAAATAAAAATGTCATATCATAATACATCTAATAACGTAACACAAAGTCGAGTAAATGCTCAAGGGCAAATAGCTCCTGATGGATACCACTATATGCCAGATGGAACATTGATGTCTGATGTTGAGCATGCTGAAATATATGGGAGTGGTGGAACAATAGAGTCGTTTAATTTAGATACTACAAACGTAAAGGCTGGTGGTGAAAATAGAAGATTTACCGTAACAGGTAATGGAGTGTTTAGTTTAGAGATTAAAAATAAAAACAATTATTATTATAATTTTGTAACAAATGTATTTCAAGTGGCTAGAGCAAGACTAGATAATCAGACTATTAACAATACATACACTGGTTATATAGAATTCCCGTCAGCGCCATCGGTTACAGATACGGTTAATGGGGCTGTAACTGATGATGATGCTGTAACAATGGATACGGCTGTAGCAACTAAAATGGCTGTTGGAGATCGAGTTACTGGAACAAGTGCTCTCAACGCTAGGGTTTTTACAGTCGCTTCAATTGATGACACGCTCATTTTTTCTTTATCATCTTCAACTGATATAGATGATGGTGCGACATTAACTTTTTCTAGCGCAGATCAATATGATGTTTACTTGTTTGCAGAACAAGGAACAAAATACGCTGATTATAGAGAGGTTAGATTTGCTGATGGTAGTTTAGATATAAACTCTTCTATTGGATCTAATTCTAATTTAGTTCAAAAAGTTTTGTACCAAACACTAGATATAGATTTAACATTATCAGCTATATCAACTAGCGCTGCAACGCTTTTCTTAGGCACGGCAGCTACGGATCAAGTCATAACCACGCAGATAGGTAAAAATACCGGTAAAATACCATTTTCAATCCCCGTATCCGCTGGTGCAACACACTCTTTCCGCATAAATAGAACTCCGACTATAGATGATGTGGCTATTTTTACTACAAGAACTATTGGTAGTGCGCCTCTACCCATTGAAGGTGAAGATGTTAGTGGATCAACTTATTATAGATGGCCACTCGATAACATCGATAGGCTCTCAAGTGGGATGATTGCAAGGGGAACTAATATAACATCTGGATCTATAATATCTTCTAACGAAGATGTTACAATTGTAATGGGGGGAACTGAAGGAGAGGAGAAGATTGTTCAAACCAAAGCAAGTGCATTGGATGCGCTCGGTGGAAAACCCACTATAACAAGAGACTCTAATACGAAAAAATTAACAACAATACAAACTGGTAATATTACTTTTAATAAACAACAGGCGGCTGCTTTAGCAGATGATGCGATTAAAATTTATGGTTATGGTACCTCTGCTATTAAAACTTTATCTGGTTGGGAAATTGAACTCAGTGACATGGCTGTGACGTTAACAAAACCCACAGCTTTAGTTGCTTCAGCGACTGTTAATAGTACAACTGTAGATATAGATGATGGAGATGGAATCATGGATGATGTTAGTATTGTAAACAGTTTCAATATAGATTCTTCAGCTACAAATCCAACAGTAACCAATATAGGTAGTTATACTGGCACTACGGCAACCCTAACTTTAAGCGCGGCTCAATCTTTAGAAGCTGGAGAAACATTAACTTTTGATGGTGCTGGTAGGACTATTACAATATCTGGTAATATTGAAATTAAAAAAGTTGGAGAGATTGTTTCTGGTTGGGATGGCGTTCTATTCTTTGATTTAGAAAGATTTATAACTGCAACCAACGAGACGTCTTAGAGTAAAAAAACAGTGAAAACTGTGACTATATTAGGTATAAATTAAATTAAATGAAATCTATTATAAATATTAGTAACGAAGATTGGAATAAACTTCTTAAAGAGAACAACATTAGTTATAAAAATTTAAAAAAAATATTAAATTCAGAAGAATTTAAACTTGCCGCAGGAGACGTTGTTGACTTGAAAAGTGATATTTATTTTAAAGATAAATCTGATATTCACGGGTTTGGTATATTCGCTAAAAAGGATATTAATAAAAACGATATAATTGGCCTTGGAATGGGATATAGCAATAATAAAAGATATAGAACCTACATAGGAAGATTTGCAAATCATTCAAATCTTAAAAATGCTGTATTTAAAGAATTCAATAATGGTAATGTTTTTGCTTTGTGTGTGGAAAATATACATAGTGGTGAAGAGATATTGTTCGATTATAGAGATCATTTGAGGAAATGGTAAATTAAATTAAATTAAATTAAACTAAATGAAAGATAAATTAATATTTAGACCTCTTAGGGAAGAAGACTATAAAATAATATGTGCTTGGTGGAAGTGGTGGAGATGGCCGGTTCTTCCTAGAACAGCTCTTCCAAACAATGGAAAGGGTGGATTTATGGTGGAAAAAAACAATATACCTATAGTTAGTGGGTTTTTGTATATATCTAACTCTGAAATGGCTATGTTAGAATGGATAGTTTCTAATCCTTATTATAAAGAAAGTGATAGAAAAGAAGCTATAGAACTTTTAATAAATAAAGTTGAAGATTTTTGCAAAGGTGTAGATGTTAAACATATAATAACCTTGGGTAGGAATAAACACTTAATAGAAACACATAAAAAATTAGGATGGCACGTTGATCCAACACCATCATACGAAATAATTAAAAACATATAAAATGGCAGGAGTAACAGGAGCGATAATAATAGGAGGGGCGATGTTGGCAACCTCTTACTACTCGAATAAACAAGCGGGTGAGAGTATGGACGACGCTAATTATTGGGCAGGGCAAAATATGGACTTACAAAACAAGATTGCTGAGGAACAATTAAAGTTTCAAAAAGAAGAGGCTGCTAAGTTAGAAAAACAAAAAGATATTTATAGAGACATGGAGTTTACAAATCCATACGCTGACGTTACAAATCCTTACGCTAATTTACAGACTCAATACGAGAATGTGTACGAAGACTTAACGGTTAATACTTTACAAGCAGAGTTCCAAGCTCAACAAGGAGCCCAGCAAAGAGCTGATATAATGGAAGGTATGAGAGGTGCTGCTGGTAGTTCTGGTATCGCGTCTTTAGCGCAGGCAATGGCTAATCAAGGTCAATTACAAACTCAACAAATATCTGCTTCAATAGGGCAGCAAGAAATGGCTGTTCAACAAATGAGAGCAAGAGGCGCCGCAGGTGTTCAAGCTATGGAAGCTGGAAGAGAGCAATTAATAGCTCAGGGAGAAGGTGTGGCTGAAATGACAAAGCTTGGTGGTGAAGCTGCTTTACAAGAAATGGAAATGAGTAGACAAGCAACTTTACTTGGGATTCAAATGGGACAAACATCCGGGGCAAACGCAGCTTTACAGCAGGCGTATGCTAACCAAATGTCTGCGATGGCAAATCAAGCAAATCTTTACGGTCAACAAGCAGCTGCTCAATACGGTATGGCAGGTGATGCGTTACAAGCCGCGGGTAATTTTGCTGGCATGTATTATGGTGGTGGTAGTTAAGGTTAATTAGAAAAAATAAACAAATATAAATATGGCAGGAAAAGGATATGGAGCAGACCCAACGTTGGTAAGCGCAGCTTTTAGATTAGGACAATCTTATATTCCAAAAGATTATTCAGATATTTTCGCGAAACAATACGAGGGCATGATCGCTGCTTACAAAGCTAAGTACGAGGCTATTGGTGAGGGTATTAAAGCTATTGGTGAGACAACTGGAGAAATCTTTAAAAAACACGCTGATATAAAGGGTGAATGGGCTGAAGAGCTAGATAAGTTAGATGAAGGTTTAGGTTTCGATGATGGACTAAACGAAGCAGCCACCGGATATAATGATGCGGTACAGGAAGAACAAAAACCAGCTTACGAAAATGGCGATATATACCCAAACAAAGCAGAATTTGATGCTGAAAAATTAGAGTTTGAGGATTTAAAAGAGCAAATTGAAAAGCTTAATAAAAAAGGAGTATTTCTTGGAAAAAAGGGAAAGCAAAAAAGAATAGATCTTATACGAGAAGCCGTAAAGTTGAGAGAAACTATTAATAAAAGTAGAGCGGATAGTACAACTTATAACACTGCTACTACTTCACTGCTCATAGATCGAAAGCTAACATTCAAAGACAATCCTGATTTGCAATTTTTACTTGCAGAAAAGTCAAAAAAAGACGGGGATTTAAGAGATATAGATGTTGAAGTATTTTTTAAAGATGGTAAAAAACATTATAAATATCCAGTTGGGTTGGCTGCTAGGATTTACAATAAAATTCAAAGAGAAAAAGGTGCGGAAGACAAGGTTTTGATAGGACCAGAAAATCAAGAATATCTCACTATAAGTGAAGAGCAGTTGTATAAAGGTGTTGTGTATAAAGACAATGAATCAAGAAACACTATTAGAGATGGTCACATGAAAGAAGTTGCGGACGCTGCATCAGCAATTAATGGAAAAAATTTAGCGGTAAAAAATTATGGTGACATAGAAGTATTGACAAAACAAAGAATTAAAAAAACCCTAACCGGTTCATCAAGCTATCAAAACTTAACAAACGAAGGTATTTTAATAGGAAACACGGAGGTTAATTGGAGCGAGGAATTACCCGCAGTTGGGTTTATTGACGAGATTATCGTTAATCAAGAAGGTTTGGGTAGTGATATCCTTGTGATGGCGGATTTAGATGGCAACAAGATTATAGACGACACTGAGTGGGGAAAATTAAAGGCTGAGAAAGATAAACATGACCAGGTTAAGACTCAAATACTAGATAAGCTTTTAAACCCTCAAACACCTCAAGAAAAAGAATTTTCAATAAACGCTTATAGTGAGTTTATTTCTGATAAAGCAAGACAAGTATTTAACTCCACTAGAGAGCAAATGGGTTATGTTTATAACGAAGAAAATCAAACTTGGACAATGCCAGACACTAAAGATCCGTGGTGGAAACAGAAGGGTTTTAGTAATATAGACCAAGGCATGGCGTCAGAGTGGTACAAAAAGAATGTTCTTAACCAACAAGAAAGTGGCTATATACCTTTAGGACAAACTAAAAATAGCACAATTTTTAAAGGAGGAGGTGGTGATTATTTCGATGAAGAAAGAAAAAATCAACTTGATGGTTGGGGTAGTGTGATTGCTGGAAAAGAAACTATTGAAGGATTAACAATTGGTGATAAAAAAGTGACAATTGGATGGAGTGATGATTTAGGGGCTTACGTACAAAAATTTGAAGACAAAACTGAAGGATATATTTATAAAAATAATAAAGAGTTACTTGAAGCGATTTTCTTACAAGGCGACGAAGAATTCGCACCTGGATATTTTAGAAGTCAAGCATATAAGAGTATTCCAGATTGGAATTATGTGAGTAGTGAAGAACAAAAAGAAAAGGAAAATGAAGAATTTGCAAAATACACAAAATCTATTATCGCTAATAGAAGTGAGAAAAATGTTGTAAGAGCTTTTAATACTGATGAGAAGTTTGCGGGTTATAGTTTTAAACAGAATTTTGCTTTGCTTAGGGATAATGCTATGTTTATTAGTAATGGTACAAACAAAATGAGAATTAATCTTGACGGAGCAAATGCTTGGAAAAAGATACAGAAATTTATGAGCGAGAATCCAAAACAATTAAAATAAAATATATTATGCCAGATAACTACATACTAGATGGTGATAATTATTCTCAAGAAGATGTATTAGCGGCAGCTGAAGCTAAAGGATTGACGATAGAAGAATATATTAATGAATACTATCCTGATGATTCCTTGGGAAAGATAGACGACTTCTCGATAGAGACCCAGACGACGGAGTCAAACGTTATGGATTCAGGGTCGGGCGATGGTTCATCGGGATCAGTTCAAGATAGAACTGTACAGCCAAATATTGTTATACCAGAAATAATAGGTGATACTCCAAATTTAACTATGGAAGATATTACTATGACTGATGTAGAAAGAGCTGAGTTTGATCGTAAAGCTGAAGAACAACGTCAAAAAGGTATTGAGGGTCAGAAACTTTATTTAAGAGAAAAACAAATAAAAGACAAAACAGGTCTTTTACCTTCTAACTATCCAATGTTACAGGTTGGGGGTGGATATATGGGGGATACAGAAGCGCAATCACACATGGGGCAGGTTGTAGATGTTCCCGTTGAAGATCCTATATACGAGCAAGTTGATTTAGAAAAAATGGAAGAGATAACGGCTAACGTTACTTCTGAATATAGAAATGTATTTAACTCTTTAATATCTGACGAACTTGAAACGCTTCAAAATTATGCTGAAGATCCTATGACTTATGAAAATGAGTTAAATGAAACGCACGATCAAGTATTTGCTGTAATGCGGGAAAAATATCCAGGTCTAGATAAAAGAGCTTTTATGGATATAGTCGGTAAAGGTGGTGACGGATTATTTCAAACAGCTTTAAACAAAGTAACAACTGAAGATAAAGAAAGAGATAACGCTGAGAATTTATTAGGAGCTACAACTCTAGATGAAGATGTTTATAAACAGATATTTAACCAAACTAGTCAAAACTTTAGTGAAAAAGAATTAAAAAAACAAGGATTAAATACCTTAATAAGGAAAAAAAATAGAGATTTAATTAGGTTGCAAGAAGAAGGTGGAGACGCTAATGAAATAAAAAGACTAACATCAGAAATAAAAACCCATAAAAATGATATACAAAAGCTAGCAACAACAAAAACCACTACTTCCGCTGGTCAAGGTGGGTTAGGTGCTTACACTAAGCAGGTTGAGGTTGTGGACAAGAAACTTGCTAGCTCGTACATGGACAACGAAACCACTGAGTATCGTCAAGGAAAGATAGATAAAGCAAAAAAAGATCTCGATGGAACTTTACTTACCCAAGTACAAGAGCAGAAAATTAAAAATCCTAAATTAACAGATTTTGAAGCACATGAGTTACTGTATAAATCTAAAGCCTACAACTTACAACAACTTTGGGCTACTGGCAATACAGAGACGGTTAATTTAAAATTCAACGGTGGTTCTGCGCCAGACCTATATAAAAAACTAATTGAAAGTGGTCACATAAGTAAAGAGCAACAAAAAAACTATACTAAACTTGATTTAAACGTTCCTATTAAAACTTTGTTTGATGCCGGTTATGACGGTAGAGATTTTAAAGGACTTAGTAACACTCTAGGTTACATGGTTGATATTAAAGAAGATGATAGAAAAAAATTATTAAACTACGAGTCTTCTATATATAGAAACAAGGGCGAGCTAGAGTTGCTACACGAGTTAACATACGTAAACAATGATCCCGCTACGTTTGACAGGGGAGGTTTTGTTGGAGAAGTTGCTAGAGCTGGATTGTCAGCTACACTTACTCACTTTACAGATATTAATCCAGTTGAAGCGGACAAGTTAGCGTCGCTTGGACCAGGGGCTACAGAATCTAAAATGCTTGAAGAGTTTGAAAAACTTGGAAACACTTATAACGAAACGTTTAAAAATGAAATAGCAAAGGGAGAGATTGATGAATTAGGGTTTACTCCTGATCAATTAAAAGCTATAGAAAGAACTTTTGGTGAAGAAATTGGTGAAGGTTTTGGACATTTTGTTCCGATGCTTATAGAACTTGGTATTATATCTGCTGCTACAGGTGCTACTATGACAGCTACGGGAGCGTCAAGAGTATTAGCTGGCATGAGAAACGCTGGTGGTTGGAAGAAAACTCAATACCATGCTATAATGACAATGATTGAAGAGGGTAAAATGTTCACCGCAGGATTTGATCCTGGTGCTGGTGCTGGTTTTTATGCTGGTGGCCAATTAACCTCTGGAGTTACGCCGTTTAAAAAACGATTTAAATGGATGGATCCACTTTTTCAAAAAGTTGTAAAAGGTGGACCTGTTGGTGCTACCTCAGCTCAAATAGCGTTTAACCTAGAGACGGGAATACAAGATTTATTAGGTAATAAAGATTTTCAAGCTACATTTGATAAACATTATGGTGACTTAACATTTAAAGATGTTATAGTGGAATCTATAGTTTTTAGTATTGCTGGGGCAACACACGCTAAGAAAACCGATTTTATGTCAACTAGGCGTAAGTATGACGCTATGACAGAGTTGAAAGACAAAATGAACGAGCTTATTGAAAAGCCAACCGGTGAACTTGGTAAAGAAGGTGTTGGTAGGGCTTTAGAAACTGCTTTTACCACAGATGCAGAGGGTAATATAGTTCGTACTCGTCCAGAGGGATATGAGATGATGAGTAAAGAACAGCAAACCAAATGGGAGGCTTTAAATGAGGCGTATAAAAATTTAGATCAAATGACTAAGGTTGAAACTACAGCCATAGAGCTTGATCCTAACAATAAAGACTTTGAATCTAATGTAGATAAAATGTTTACTCAACCTATAAATGAAACCTTAAAATCTGTAAACAAAGAATTTGAGGGTTTTAAAGTTGAGTTTACTGAAAATGCAAAAGACGCTAGATTTCCTGAGGGTGCTGATGGCGCTGCTTTTATGCCTGGTAAAGGTAAAGATCCTGGAACCGCTCTATTCTTAAAAAGTAAATTTACACCAGAAAAAATGACGCACGAGGTGTTAGGTCACGCTGGTCTTGAATCTTATTTTAATCGTAATCCACAAGCGGAGGTTAAGTTTAAAAAAAATATAGGTAAGTTATTTGAAAAGTTTGATTTTGAAGCTTATGACGGAACACCTCTTGGTGAGTTTATAAAGAAAAACTATAGTAAAGAAATCGGTAAAGGTAATAATATAGAACCGAGAGAATTCTTTGCTTACATGTTTGAGTTGCTAACTGATCCAAAAATATATTATCAAAAAGTAGCTCCAACATTTTTTAAAGAAGCTAAGCAAGAGTTATTATCTGTGCTAGAAGAATCTACAGGTATGAAACCTAAAATTAGAACAGCAAGACAATTTGTTGATTATATAGGTAGATTATCTATGGATGCTAGAAGAGGTTTAAATATTCAAGCTAAAGTAGCAAGACTTGGTGATTTAGATGATATTAGTTTTCTTGGTATTGAATTTGTTGAAAATAATAAAAAAAGAACAGAGGCTCAAGCAATGGGTTCTAAAGATTTAAAAGGTGATAAAGCTAAATTAGTAGAACAAAATATTGAACTTGGTAAAAGTAAACCAGAGGGTTGGAGAGAAAAAATGGATAAAAATGTTATTAAGATAAAAAATCTTAATAAAAACATTGAAATATCTGAAAGCAACGCTAAAGAAATAGCTAAATATAAAGAAAGAGAAGCTAAAGGTATTGATCCATCGATACAGTTTGAAAAACTTAGAGAAAATAATATTGGTATATTAAATGAGTTTGTAAACAAAAACTATAAAGATGTACCCGGTTCTGACTTAACAAAAGCTGAGTTTAAAAATTATGTTGAAAACAATGAATTCTTAAAAATAATTAATAGTTATAATATGGATTCTGGTGTTCCATTTGGAGCATATCTAAAACAAAATATAAGACCTAGAACTGGTAATATACTAAAAGCTTTGGGCGTTGATATGGAATCTAAAATAAAAACAGTTTCTTTAGATGCTCCGGAGGCAATGCAACTTGAAACAGGTACAGCTACAGAAAGAGCTCAAGAAGCCGGAGGAACAAAGGGTATTGAATTAGTTTATGAGTTACCAGTAAAGCAAAAATCTATAGATGCTATAAAAAATAAAATAGAATCTTTAGACCTTGAAAAACTTGACTATAAAACTTTAAAAGACCAAGCTCCAGAGGCTACTAAAGAAATGTTTGGAAAGTCTAATGCTAATAAGGCTAAATTTATTACTGATAATTGGAAAACGATATATGATTTATTGCCGCAAAACACCTCTCAAGTTACAGGTAAAGCTACTGGTATAGAAAACAGTATACTAAAAGATTTTTATAAAAAAGGTGATAGAGTTAAAATGGCTAAGACTGGAAGCAAGCAAGGCGCGTTTATTCAAGAAAAAATACCTATGACTAAAACTGAGTTTTTAAATAAACTTGGTATTAGAGAAAAACTAGATGGCAGCGTAGATATTAGTAGTATGAATAGAAATATTAAAACCTCTACAATACCAGCTATAATAAACCAAACAGGTAAAGCTATAACAAACCAAATTGTAAGAAGAGGATTAAAAGAAAACCCTTCTTATAACTTTAAAGTTAACGCAGAAACACTAGCAAACCAAATTGGTTCTGGAAGATCAGAAGCACTAGCCAGCAAGCTAATAAAAAACTTTTCAGATAAATTTGATATTCCACTTGAAAAAACACAAGACATATTATTAAATTACGCTATAGGAAATAAATCGCTTGTTGAAAAAAAATATAGAGATTTTTTAGATAAGTTTAAAGATAATGAATTCTTCTCTGACCCACGCCAAGCTGCGTTATGGTCAGCTGTTGAAGTTGAAGGTTTAAAAGGTAAAACTACAGCTACTAAATTCATGGGTGATTTTAACACTTACTGGGATAATTTTAAGGGTAAATTACCAGATGGTATAACCGTTAAAGATATGAAAGCTTTGAAGCCAAAAGCTTTTTACACTGAATCTAAGGGAAATGTAGTTGTTGAAGTTGAAAGATTAAATAAACATGTAGATTTATCTGTTGAGTTTGCTAAAATGCTACCTAAAAGTTTTGAAAAAAGTTTAACTTTTTTTGACCAATTAGTAGGTCTTCATCAAAGAGTTACAATGGAAAAAGAAGGCAGATATGCTAAGTTTGAACCTGCAACAGATGCTATAACAGGTAAAAAAGTGCGCGAAATTGAAGGTGATTTTAAGGGTTTTATAATGGACTCTAGAGACGGTAGTCCTATAATAAACCAACCGTTTACTAGAGGTAGAGAAAGAGCATTAGAAAACCTAGGTAAAAACGTTAGTGATCTTTGGAAAGGCATTGAAATTAAATTTAAATCAGCTTCAACACAAGAAAAAGGACAAAAAGAATTAGCTAAAGCAGGTGGGGATTTTAAAAAACAACTAGAAATAGCAGAAAAGTATTTTACTGAATTAGACAACAAAACTAAAGAAGATATTTATTTTGCTATTGAAGCTACAAAGCAAGAGTTTATAGAAGCTGGAAAAAACAAACAAGAGAAGTTAAATAGAACCGAGTGGGTATATAATGTTGCTAGAAGCAATACAAATCTACGTATGGGTGTTAGACAAACTGTTCCTGTTAAATACGTATTATTTCCAGAGGGTAAAATTACTGGTGAAAAAATAAAGCTAGAGCACTTAAAAGCTATGGTTACTCAATCTATCCAAACAGCTAATTTAGTTGCGTCTGGTACATTTAAAAAAGCTGGAAAAGAAGCAACGTCTGATTTTTTAGGAATAACGTCTACAAAAGACTTGTTAGATATTGTCGACAAAGAAGGTGGCTTAACAAATACTTCTGGCTTGTATAGAATGTCATTATTAAATCCAGATATATTATCGCAATATAAATCTGTTGAAAGCGGTTTTAAAAGAACATTGCTTCAAGATATTCAAATGAAATTTGAAAAAGAAGTTGGACCTAAAAAGTTTAAGGAATTACAAAAAGCAAATAAAGGTGTTGAAAAACGTATGACCGAGCAATTAGCTGAGGTTGGTTTTTCATCTAAAGATCTTACTCGTGGTGAGAAAGAAAGAAGAATTAGAATTATTGACAACGCTATTAAATCTGGTAGAGATAAAAAGAAAAAAGCTAGAGGTATGTCTACTTTTGATTTTGACGAAACAGTTGGTATTAGTGAAAACTATGTTATTGCTACTAAGGGTAAGGAAAAGAAGCGTATAGCTTCTGCAGAGTGGCCGTTTGTTGGTGAAAAACTTATTAACGAAGGTTGGAAAATGGATTTCACTGACTTTAATAAAGTTACAAAAGGAAAACCAGGGCCGTTAATGCAAAAGATGAAAAACCAAATCGAAAAATTTGGTCCTGAAAACGTGTTTATACTTACAGCTAGAGCTAAAGAAAGCGCTCAAGCAATCCATGAGTGGTTAAAAAGCGAAGGAGTTAATATACCTTTAAAAAATATTACTGGTTTAGGTAATAGTACTGGAGAAGCAAAAGCAATGTGGATGTTGGAAAAGTTTTCTGAAGGATATAATGACATGTACTTTGTTGACGATGCTTTGCCCAACGTTAAAGCTGTTAAAAATGTTTTAGATCAACTAGATATTAAATCTAAAGTTCAACAAGCTTTGGCTAGTAAAGATTTAGGAAAAGGTGTAAACGATATAATGGAACACTCTTTAGATATAGGTTCTAAAAAAGTGTTTTCAAAAGCTGAAGCTAAAGTTAGAGGTAAGGACATTAAGCGTAGAAGAGTGCTTATGACAGATAGCGCCGCCGATTTAGAGCTCCTTATAGAACCTTTATATGGTAAAGGTAAGAAAGGTATTGAAAATAAAAAATGGTTTAAGAAAGAGTTTGTAATGCCATTTGAAAGAGGTATAAGAGACTACAATACAGCTAGACAATCTGCTAAGAATGATTATATGAATCTTCGTAAGCAGAACAAAGATGTAGTTAAAGAAATTTCAAAAGAAGTAGAAGGAACTACGTTTACTAACGATATGGCAATGAGAGTTTATCTTTGGAATAAAGCTGGTTATAAAATTCCAGATTTAGCAAAAACAACAGAGACTAAATTAGTTGAGCACATAAAAAATAATCCAAAGTTACAAGCTTATGCAGAGCAATTTGCTAGAATAACAAAGCAAGAAAAGGGTTTAAAAGAGCCAGGACAAAACTGGTGGGCGGAAACAATGGCTGGTGAGGTTACTAATATAAATAGAGGTGTTAGTAGAAAACAATATCTTCAAGAGTGGATAGATGTGAAGAACGAAATATTTACTACAGAGAATCTAAATAAGATGGAATCTAAATTAGGTACTAGGTGGAGAGAAAACATTGAGGATATGTTTGATCGTATGGAGACTGGTAGAACTAGATCTTTAAAGATGGATAGGGGTAGTGCTATTATGATGAATTATCTAAATGGAGGTATTGGTACTATTATGAACTTTAATACTAGATCTGCAGTGTTACAAACGATATCTACCACTAACTTCTTGAACATGAGAGAAAACAATCCTATTGCCGCGGCAAGAGCAATGGGTAATGTCAAGCAATTTGCTAAAGACTTTAAGTTTATAATGAACTCTGATATGTTAAAGCAAAGAAGAGATGGTTTAGCTATAAACGTAACTGAAGCTGAAATCGCGTCTGCCGCTGCTTCCTCACAAAATCCTATACAATCAATAATTGCTAAGGTTCTTAAGGCTGGTTACCTACCAACCAAAATGGCAGATAGTTTTGCAATATCACTTGGTGGTGCTACGTTCTATAGAAATAGAATTAAGATGTATGAAAAGCAAGGTATGAAAACTAAAGAAGCTGAAAAACAAGCTTGGTTAGATTTCCAGTGGATTGCGGAGAGAACACAGCAATCATCGAGAGCAGATCTATTATCTAGACAACAAACGTCGTTAGTAGGTAGGTTTTTATTACCATTTGCCAACACGCCGATGCAAATGAATAGGCTTGGTATAAAAGAAATACTCGATCTGTCTAAGGGTAGATACAAAGATGCTATTGAGGCAACGGAAAAAGTGGGTAAGATATCTTACTACATGGGGCTTCAAGTAGCCGTATTTGCTGGGCTACAATCAGCGTTATTTGCCATGTTGTTAAGTGACGATGATGTGTCTGATGAAAAGCTGGCTAACACAAAAGCATATGCACTGCAAACAACTGCAGATTCTATGTTAAGAGGTTTTGGTATACAAGGAGCTGCTATATCATCGTTTAAAAACGCTATATTAGAATACTTTAAACAAAGCTCTAAACCTGGTTTTACTGCAGATTACGGTGAGGTTGCTGAAGACCTGTTAAACATATCACCTCCGATTGGTTCTAAGTTTGGGATGTTAGATGCTGCTGGTGAAAAGAAAAAGTGGGCTAAAATCAAGAAAAATGATGAGTTTAAGTTTGAGCTAGGTAATCCATCTTTAGAGGCTTCGTTAATGACTATACAAGCAACTACTAACGCGCCTGTTTATTCTCCGTACCAAAACATCATTAATTTACAACACGCTATGAGCGATCAATATGAAGCGTGGCAAAGAGTACTTATGGGGGCTGGTTGGACGCCTTATAATGTTGGTATTGAAACTGAGAAGAAAAAAGATAAAAAGAAAAAGAAAAAGAAGATTATAAGAAAAGGAGGAACTCTCACTTTCTAAACAGTAAACAATTCAAAAAATAAGTGATTATAATTAACATATGGACAAAATCTGTAATACATTGGAACAGGAAATAGCATTAATGAAAAGAGATATAGAGACTTTGAGCAAAGATATTAAAGAGCTGAA
>Ga0208299_1001328_pt1 | contig 18795 bp, 19 predicted proteins | sample 15_taG_FD_184089 | JGI IMG/M metagenome (GOLD analysis project Ga0208299, IMG submission 184089) | Marine viral communities from the Subarctic Pacific Ocean - 15_ETSP_OMZ_AT15312 metaG (SPAdes) (version 2) | ecosystem: Environmental > Aquatic > Marine > Oceanic | place: Pacific Ocean | collected...
GCGGCCAAAACCAGCAAGATCAGCCAAACCACCAACCCCTATGCGATCCTAATAATTGCCGTACTCGCCGCCGCCGCCGGAAACTGAATTGTGAAAGTCCCAGCAGTACTGGTCTTATCGCCGCCAAAGTCCAGGGCACATACGGCTTTATTAGAATCTGTACTGTTATAGATCAATGCTCCTCTGGCAGTGATGGTGGCCGTTGTAAAACTGAAGTCCGCAAAATCCGTGAAGCCCGTCGTACCACTGGTCGTAGGGTCGATCCGGGTAAGAGACCCACCACCCGTAGCGTAACTTCCACTAGAGGCAACTTCTCCAGTAGTCGTAAGGGCCGTCGTCGCTGCACCAAGAGTGGCCGTGGTGCTTGATTTGCCGCCAGCACCAATGGCATACAAAGCCAGCTTGAAGGTGTCGCCGCCACTTAGTTTAAAATTATGAACAGCCTCAAGAAGTTCGCCCTTGAAGGATGTACACATTGCCGTCGATATAGCCATATCAAATGCTCCTCAACTGTTTGGATAATTCCTCATAACCTGCTTTTCTAAGGTCAGCACATACTGTAGCACGATCCTGTTCAATCGCAAACTTCATATAGAACAGTAGCGTGTCCCTGATATACTGCCTGAAGGCATGTGCCTGATCGCGCAGGGGAGCGACCGTACCATCCGATACATGGATAATCTTTTCTAGGGCCATTTCCGCAACTTGCTCAGGCGTAAAACCTCCATTTTCCGTGGTTTTCGCCACAGCCACACCAACCGTAGCACCTGCATCAACAGATAACATTATGACGTCTCCTGCAATCCAACAACATTATCATGGCGTCCAAATATGATAGGGCCATCTATAGGCTCAGGTGGAGCAAGCTCTGACTGCCGGGTAACCAAAAGCTGCTCATTATCAGTGCTCATAACCAAGGGGTCCTCCAGCCGGTGGTATCCATACAGCCGCTCCTCCGGGGGAACATCCGTATCCAACAAGGTCGAGCCATGGGCTATTTCGATCTTCATTCCCCTGCTTATACAAAAAGATAGCCAGAACTCCACGCAGGCCCGCCCCGCTTCAGCTAAGTTCACATTCCTGTAGGAATAATCTAAGCCAAATAAATACAACTTCCCAACCTCCTGATACGCAGCGAAGGCAATCGCATAAGGAACAGTATTATTGAAGTAACATAATTCCGTATCCTTAACAACCTCTTCTAAAGGATAAAGAACAGCCCCAGGAACACGGCGGTCTAATTCACAAGTATATATGGGGCCTTTGTGTTTTGGCAATTCGCGGCGTAAAGCAGGCGTTTGTTTACCGGCATTCTCAGTATCGAAAAATCTAGAAGGAGGGTCCATCATAAACACACGATCATGCTTGATGGGCGCTAACATGGAGTTTATGGCCCATACCTCATCATATTCTGCCCCATTGGCAACAGAAGACGTGTATGAACCCTGCGAGTGTCCAAGCCCAACTATAGCAACAGATGATCCTTTAAGAGCGAGGTCTTTCATTGAACTTCTCTACGAACACGATCATATCTGTATTCATCTCGGATCTGTTCACTTTCACCCAAATTCTTTAACCATTGTAAGGATTCTACAAATCTTTGATTATAAAGCTGTAATAAATCCGATTCACCTTTCATAAAAGTATAAGCTTCTACTAAACAACCATAAAGCAACGCTAATTCAGCATTATCACCAAGATAACTTGTTCCATCTGCTGTTGCAGAAATAGACGTTGGCCTAGAAAAATAATGAAGTTCCATAGTAAGTGCGGCATTAGGCGTGGGCGCTAAAAGAAAACTCGCATCGTCCCAACTTGCATAATACTTAGGAATACCATCAGTAGTTGGATCGGGGGTAAAGTCCTGTAAAAAAGATACATGCTTATACAACAAAAACTCGTTATCCGAAGAGTTAACCACGCTTAATGAGAAGGGAGCCAGAAAATCTGTCGGCTTACTTAAAAACTTTATGTCCTCCGTAGTTGTGCCCGTAGAATTTTTACGGAAATTATCTAATTGACATTCTTTAAGAATCCGTTCTTCCGCATTCAAGATAAACCGGGGCAATTGTGTGACGAACGTTGTCTCGGTATTTTCCGTATAATCCTGTATCGCTGTTTTCAGCGTGGTAAATGTAAATGCCATATCACGCCTCTACCGTTACAGGGCCCGCAGATGCGGGAAACCCGCCCCCAAAAACCGAACCTACCGTTGCCGTACCACTGGCGGCGCTAAAGGTATATGTATCTGAGTCTACTTTTGTAATAGTGTATCCCACATCTTGCGAAATTACGGACCCTGTAAGCCCGTCAAAACCGACGACACCCCTGAAACGTACAGTGTCCCCGGATGAGCGCCCATGCCCAGGTTCCGCTACGGTTACAACGGCATCCCCGGAGGAGCCGCTCTGAAAGGCGTCTTTCTTCAAAAGAACCTTCACCGCCTTCTCGGTCCTATCCGGGCGAGCCTCTCTAAGAGCCTCTGAATCAGCGGCCACACGGCGGGGCTCTAGTTGTGGGTGCTTCTTTTCCCATTCGTCCCGGCCAACCAGCAGGTTGTTCCACTCAAACTTCATGTCCCGTAGCTTGTACCGCTGACCAGACCTGTCTGAAATGCCGTAAGCATTTTTTCCTGAAGCAAATTTAGGCATCACAGCACCCTAAGCGAACCAGCAGTGGGAACAATGTGCAGCGAAGTTCGCTCTCTATCTTCAACGGCTGCACGAAGGAAATCTTCGTCGTAACGAGCCTTCATAACTGCCATACGATCTGGGGCCCGTTTCATCGATATACAATACGCCAAACCGGAAACAAGGCTAGGAAGAAACCTAAAGGGCACTTCTGCCGTATTCGTGGAAGCGTCCGCGTCGTCTAAACGTAGCAGGCGATAGTAAATCAATTGGTCCGTAGAGTTCTCAGGTACCGGCCAGACTGTTATGGTGGGAGTAATCTGCCTGTCCACAAAAAATTGATTGGGCCTACCCTGTTGATCTTTGTCCGGGAGAGCTAGATAGTCGCCCCGGCCAATACGGTTCATGGCTAGATCCGCGCCAGACCGGCGCACTACAGCATCTAATATATCAACCGTATTCTGGACGTCTTCTAAACTAGGATCTGCTGAGATCGTGGTACTGGCGCTGCTGCTAGAGCCAGTGATGGTCTCGCCCGCAGTAAAAGCACCGCTGGGAACGGTCAAAGTCACCGTGGTTCCACTGGGCTTTGTTATGATCTTGGCCGTAACAGAACTTGTTCCTCCCGTAATCGTCTCGCCAACACTGAGACTGGCGGAAGCGCCAACCGTCGCCGTGATGGTCCCAACTGGATAAGCATCAATCGCAGACGTGGACGACAATTGTGCCACGGTCTGCGTTACCTGCCTCACGGTCCAGAGGTTAATTCCTCTATTGGCCCAATCAGCTAGCATAAGGTTCAGGGAGCGGCGAGCCGTAACGGCATCATAGCCCGTGCGAAGTTCCAGGCCGCACCGTTCGAACGCCTCTTCGATGATTTCGGCTACATCTAAGTTGAAATTAGCTGACCCTGAGATAGCCATTGTTATTCCTCATCGGGAGAAGTAAGTGCGCCCGTAACTGCTTGGCCTAGATCGGTTATCGTATCTGCTATAGCGCCCCTTCCGCTGTCGGCAAGGCCCATGGCTTGCATCATACCACGGCCCTCGATTGCGCCAGCACCCGTACCTAAGACTGATCCAAAGGGGCCTATCAAACCTGCGGCGGCAAACATGGCGTTAGCTAACGATGGGTTTTGCTGGGCTGCTATCTGGCTAGCCGTTATCGCCCCCGGCGTATTGCCTGACGGGTCGGTAATCGCATACCCGATATTCGAGCCAGGGAGGCCAAGTGCGTTGAGCGAGATAACGTCGTTCATCGTTGCGGTGCCCTCCTCTGAGTTGGTCCCAAGACCAACGCCAGGAGATAGCGAGCCTTGGCCCATCATGCTTATGTTGGCGGCTGCGTTCTCTACGGCTGCTTGGTCAATAGCAGCGACGTTTCCTGGGTCGTTTGCCGCTATGCTCATCTCAGCCAGGGAAATTGCCGCATTCACAGCCTGTTGACCCGGATCAACAGAGGCGTGTGCTGGCTCCTCTTCAGTTTCGCCCATCGCTTGACTTTCGGCATCTGAACCTTGTGGTTCTGTCGATACACCATCTACATCAGCGCCGCCACCACTCTGAAAATACTGCACGGGACCGCCCGCGTTCAGGTATTCAGAGGCCAGGATGGGTCCGCCGTTGGCTGCTTGCCGTTCTCCTGATGGGCCAGGAAGAAACGGACTAAATCGATCCGGCTGAATCGGAGGAAATGAGTAAGGAGGGCCCTGAAATCGCTCCGGAAGGCTCATGTCGTAATCAAGTTCTGTTGGACCCTCACGAAGGAAATTCTCGTCATACGGCCACGGAGCGATACCCGGGTCTGGGCCTACATCAGGCACCGCGCCTTCAGGGAGTTGGTTCTCCCCCTCCCAATAGTTAGGAGGATAATAGTTTTCTTCAGAAGCGTCAGGAGAAGAAAAGCCTCTCAAAGAAGGAAAACGATCAGAAAAACTTTGGTCAGCGTTCTTTTGAGCCTCCCGTATCGCAACCAATTCTGGGAGGCTTTTACCTTTCACTAGTTCATAAAACTGTGATGGGGACATGCCCCCCCTCTCAACAAAAATCTCGTTAAGCTCGGTTATGATTTCGGATTCAAGAGCTTTCTCTGCTTCTCCACCACCTTGATATCCCGGCAAGTAATCAGAGCCTAAAACGGGCCCACCCCCGGCAAACGTTGTATCAGGAATAGTTGTTTGACTAATGTCTGGAATAGAGGGAAACAGCGTATTGAACACCGACGCCGAACCAAGATCGGATGTAATATTGGGCACAATAGGGGAAGTGCTTCCCGTTGCGGGAAGAGCCGAAGAAGCCAAAAGATTAGCCGCGCCAAGGTTGGGGGATAACGGATTGCCAACTGGCCCTGACGGCCCCACAGGACCCGCCGGTCCTAGAACCGGAACAAATGTCGGTTGTCCAATTGTCCCCGAAAACGCTCCTGGGGTAAAACCTAGACCTGGGCCTAAATCAGAAGGCCCTTGCGGAGAAGCCGGTACAGTCGATGTCGGAGAAGAAACAGTAACAGGAGTGACAGGAACTGGCGGGGGAGCCTCCGCAGCCGCCGCAGCCGCCGCAGCCGCCGCCTGCTGCCGTAATGCATCTGCAATTTGCCCCGGAAGAAATCGTCCTGCCGGAAGATTGGGTTGAGGTCCTGTTCCTACTTGAAACGTGTTACCGGAACTGGAGGCGTCTCTCTCGTCTCTTGGAAGAGAATATCTTTGGTCTCCTGCTTGTATGATACCTAATCTTGGGTCGTTTCCATAGAAATTACCTTTGTAAGTACCGGCAGGGAGATCTGGAAAAGGACCCGAACCAACCTCGTAAGTACCGTCGTTAGGCGTCTGACCGAGAAAAGTATATGTAGGCATCAACCCACTCCAAATACGAGCCTATAGAAGGGCTTAATACTCTTTTATCATTCGGAGTACTACGTTGTAAGTATCCGTCCCTCCGGCCCCAGTGGTTGTAAAAAGAACATCTCCTGTAGGAGACGTCCCAAGAGAACTGGTAAGGCCCCCAATATTAGTGTAGTCAAGATGCCCAGAGCCATCCTGTGCTAATTGCATCAAAGCAATATCGGTACTTGCGTCGGATTCAATTATGACGGTCATCCCAACACAGGTCCACCAGACCTCGACAATACGAACACCAGTACAAGTCGTACCATCACTATTTGTCGCCAAAGCCGAAACGTCTACTTTTGTAACAGCGTCTTCATTACCCGTATCGACATGTTGATAGGTAAAACTCATTACGGCTTGACGGTCGCCATCTACGAGAGTGGTTGACGTTACAATATCTGCCATTTAAAGCCCCTTCAAAAAGATGGGGGTTTCCCCCCATCTAATTATTCATAGATAAGCCGACTAATGGCCTGCCAGTGCGCCTTCAAAGCCTTAGCTGATCCAGCGCCTGTTTCCACACCAATGTATGGTATCAGATCTACCTCGGTCAAAGCGGCTGTTTTGCCCGTTCCTGTAGTTACCGCAGTTCCGCCCGTGCTGCCGGAAGTAGAAGTAACGTTGTACTGAATACCGTTGACGTAAATAGCAGCTTTTCTGTTGCTATCGATTGCGATCTTCAGGTGGTACTGGGTATCCGCTGCCACAGTAATGGGCAATGCACTAATGTAATCAGTGTTTGCAATGCTGTGAACAAAATGCAGCAAGGTGAAATCCGTGAAGGCTTCACTATTAGTGGCATCCGTCTGGAACTTGAAGTATGCCTGATTTGCATCCGTAGCAACCAACTGATCATTGGTTAGCTTCAAACCAGCCCACAATTTGATGTCAGCAATAGACGCTGCCGTAGTGACAACACATTCCCAAATAGTCTGGTTTTCCGTGCCCCAAGGAACAGCGGTCCAGGCAGTTTGGTTGGTGTCAAGATGCGGAGCTATAATGGCCTGATCTTCATCAGTTCCCGCTGTAGTAATTATGATACCTGCCCGTGTGGTATCGAACGTACACAAGGCAGTTGTCATGCTGGTGCCAAGAACTTCGAAGTCCTTGTTGGCAACTTTTTCAGCAAGACGAATAGCCGTGTTTGCAGCAGCCGTGGCGTCTGCATCAGAGAAGGCCGTATTCAGTACTGCGTTAAGCGCAGGACGCTTCTTGAAGTACTCCTCAAGGTAATAACGCCTTACGTCTTTAGCAGCAGAAGAATGTACGGACGAATCCGTTACAATGCCCGTGCTCGAATTTTTATTCGCAATGGCAAATCCGTTTTCTGAGCGGACTGGGCCGGAAAAGGTTGTGTTAGCCATGTGGCCACCTCCTTACAAAGGTTTTGCCCTAGAGTCTTAGTAAGCGTTTGCTGGGCCAATCGCTAGGGCTATTAATCCCAGAAACCTAACTATACGCAAAAAGAAGGGACGGCACAAGTGCCGCCCCCTCAAATAGCAGTGAGAGCTTAGGCCCCCGCTGTACCAAATACGCAACGCCAGTCAGAAACACCGAAAGAGTAACGCTCACGGGCTTTATAACGCATATTGCCCGTATCGAAATCTCCTTCCATCGCAGTACGAAGAGGTGTCCGCTGGAACAGCTTAAAGCCGTTTGGCGCATCTGTTTTAATGAAATAGGCATCCGTATCGGTGAGGAAGTGGTTAACCACAGCCCCATCCGGCAACATGCCCATCGACTTCAACGCATTGACATCGTTGTCCGCAGTACCTGAACGCAAGTTGCTGTTGAGCACACGCTCGGCAGTGAACTGAAGCTCTTTTGGGATCATCAGTTTCATACCACGAATAGCAACTTTGAGCCCACGCTCGTCGGTCAAGCCAGCAATGTCAATCAACATCTGCTCCAGCGAGGTCTCGTTGAGATCCGCCGCAGTAGAAAGTTGGTTGCGCTGGTTGCCGCTGATAGCGGGATGTGCAGAACTACACAACGCAGCCCCATCACCAATAGGAAAGCTGGTCGAGAAAGCATTGTTGAGAATGCTAGCCGCCTTAACCTGTTTGGTTTGAGACATGGACCGTGCCAAAGCACGGGTATACCGTGCCGCAAGACGATCATAGAGATTGTCCTCGACAGCCTCTTCCGTAATGGAGAAGGCTAGGGCAATCGTCTCATGGGTGTAACGCGCCGTGTAAGCCTCTTGTGCATCATCAAATGTGATGGCTGCACCCTCGGCCTTGACCGGAGCGGAAGAAAAGCCCGCAAGCATGACCTCTTCCTCGAAAGCGCGATCCGAAGACTCTTCTGCGAAGATCTCTGAATGCTCTCTCTCGTACCGATCATATTCAAGCCCAAACAACGCATTGAGGCCGGGTTCAAGCTCTTTCGCAAGTTGTGCGCGAGTAATAGCCATTTTCTATACCCTCCTCAAATACCGGTGGAATCCGCAGTGGTTTGCGAAGCAAACCCACGGGTCCCAGCGTTATAGTGAGCGTTTAACCGAACATACAAATGGGCACCGGCTGATCCCCAATCGTTGTTGGAGGCATCATCGGCAAGACCAACAATACGAAGCGGCAGGGTTGCCGTTGTCGCAATTGTCGAAACGCCAAGTTCCGAATTAGACCTACCAGTCGTGGTAGAGCCGGTACGGGCAGATGTCCCCAGTGACGCATTAGCAAAAACACCAGTTAATGCAGTCGCTCGGTCGGTTAAGGTGGCATCCGCAGCAACTACGAAGAGTTGATTCGGATTGTCTGCTACGAGAGCCTTGACAGGGAAACTAGTGTCAACACTCACGCTTCCAGACCCAGGCCAGAAGTTTTTGTAGATGGTCTTATTAAGAGTAGAATCAACGTACTCTATTCCCATAAGAACGCCTAACGCCTGCGTGGTACCACCATCGGTGGCCCCCGCTTGATCAATTACGCCCGCTGCGAGCGGAACGCAAATGCTGTACTGAAAGATAGCGTTAGTATTATCACTGGCAATTTCGTATTTGGTCAAACCCGTCGAGTTTGGACCACTACCAGCCATTCCAATAGGACGAAGACCAAAAGCTGTTTCGGCATTTGCCATTTTCAGTCTCTTTCCTCAGTTACAGTAGCCAATCACTGTTTTTGTGGGCCACCGAAGGTTACACGAGATTGACGATCAGGTTTACTGATCGTCATGGATGAATGTGAGTTCTCGCGCATCATGTCGTGATCAACAGCCTCCATCAGATCAGTGCTTTTCTGTCTGAAATACTGTGTGCGCTCCTCTACGGTTTCAAGAGGGATACGAGCGAGAACAAGACCGCCTACACCAAAAACACCTTCGAACCGTCCCGAATCGATAATGGGGGCTTCAAAATCAGGGTACTCATCGGCTCTTACCAATTCGTAGCCTTCGCGAAGACGGGCCGAAATATTCTGCCTATCCTCAAAGCCTCGTACTTCTGCACGAAGCCAACGATGTTGAAAGCCCTCCGGAGCAGGGGGTGCTTCTAATCTTGACGGGGGAGACCACGGCTTACGCTTAGACGTGTTTTCCCTGGTAGTCTTAGCGCGAGAAGTACGTTTAATGGCTTCAAACTCAGTTTCTTTGGTCATTAAATCTACTCCTTCACGTATTTCGCGTATTCTTCAAGTGGCACACCCAGTTTTTTCGCTATTGCGACTTGGCTCGGGGTGAGACGAACCTTTTTAGAGCGTCCAGGCGAACCTGCACGAGAAACAGATGCAACGGTCTGAGCGGGTCTTTTTGTAGCCCCGTTCAGCTTCTGCGGAAATTCACCCCGCATACGTTTATCAAGTTCATTATAGTACTCATCGCTAGTCGGGTCAAACTCTTCATTTTCAACTAGTTTTTTATGTAGACCAAAAGCGGCAAATGTCATGGCCTCGTCTTTTCCAAACCATTCATTTCTCGCGGCCCACGCCTCTGCCTTTGGATCTGTTGCAGAAGGCGGCGTAGCCTGGGCCTGGGCCTGAGTCTGGGCCTGAGCCTGGGCTTGCTGTTCCGCTAAGTGTTGCTGCTGTTGTTGGTATTGGTTCTGTTGAACTTTAGCTTGGTTAAGCCTTTCCTGGGCTACCGCAAGTTCTGTTAATTTTCTTTGAGTGGTGACAACTGCATCAGTATCGCCAAGCTCCATCGCGGTGCGAAGGGCGTTCTCGGCGCTCTCTTGTTCGCTAGAAATGCGCCCACCATATTCGGATAAGTACCCCTCATCCAAGGTTTTCATGCGGGTTTTTAGCGCCTCAGACTCCGCATGAACATTTTGAGCATATTCGATTGCCGTCTGTTCCCGGCGCTCGGACTCTCTCATGCGTTTCGTAAGCTTGTCGATTCGCTTCTGAACAGAGGTCTGATATTCCTCTTGCTCTTCCGATACAGATGTTTCTGGCGCAACTGCTTCCTGCCCCTGGCCAGCATCTACCCCTGTGTCTTCGCCTATCTCAACTTCTGTGACAACTTCATCATCACCGATTTCGATGGTTTTTTCTTCTTGTACTTGCTGTTCTTCCATAACACACCTCTAAAGACTCAAAATATCATCAGGATTATCAATAGAGGCCAAAATCTCGTCGTCGTTTAAGATCCTGACTTCCCCGCCTTCAATTCGAAAACGGGATCCCGCATAACGGGCAAAAATCACCCAATCACCCTCCTCGCACCAAGGGCCTCCAGGAAACTTCTCTTTGTCTTTATATGCTAGCGGACCGGCTTTGAAGACATATCCAACAACCGTTTGGATTTGTGCATCATCGCGAATAGCTTCGGGAATTATAATTCCACCCTCGCTTTTGCCCTTACCGCGATAAGGAAGAACAAGAAGCCGCCACCCTGTAGGGGAGGGCATTCGTTCAACTATAGTTTTATCGATAAGCTTAGGGTCTAACACCCGTTCCTCTGGAGAAACGTAAGCAGTGTGGAGAAAATCTTCAACACCTTCGCTTACTTCTTCCAGATCTATTTCAGCCGTCTCAGAATCAGTCATTTATGTGCTCCTGTTTTTCTAGCAGGCCCAAGAGTTCCTGTTGCACTAAATTAAGAGCGGTAAGCTCACCCATCAGGCTAGCGTACTGCCCCATGTCTTGTATGCCGTTGTGTTCTAATACATCTAAAATATGCTCTCGCCTATCTTTGATGGTTTTCTGAACAAAAACAACAATATCCATACGAATCGCTTTTCATAAAACATTCCGCGTTATGTCGCAGAATATTCCATGTTAAGCATGGAGTCAACTAATACGAAAGCGGCCACCGCGTTCAGCGGCACCCATGCCACGCTTTTTCCCAACGGTCGTTTTCCCAGTACCAATAGAAGGCCCTGCACGGCCCACGATTTTCCTGTACGGAACTCTGCCCTGACCCTTGATATCAGCGTAATTAACCGCTTTTGGTGCGTCCCCTGCGGGAGCACCCCAATATTTTACTTCAGCCATATCAACCTCGTTATTGCGTGTTTCGCATCTTCTCTCGTTCCGCAGCCGCCTGGATGCGGGCAAACGTCTGCTTCTCTTGACTCTGTATACGGTCCTGGAACTCTTCGCCCTTACGAACTTCCTTCTGCTGATCAAGCTGCAATTCGGCTTGATCCAAAGCCAGTTCGCCTTGGTCCCTGGTTTGCTTCATTTGCAACTCTTGTTGCTTCAATTGCACCAATGGATCGGGTTGCTGCTCTTGCCCTATATTAGCGACTTGAGAGCTTAATTCCTTCACCTTCTGCATACCTTGAGCAACAAACTGGGCTTTTAGGCCCTCTATTTGGACTGTTGGGTCCCCTTGCATCTGCTGCCCTTGCATCTGCTGCATTATCATGCCCTTGGCTTGTTCCCCGGCCTGGATTTTCACATGCTCCATAACATGTTTTTGTAGTTCCATGGCCATTTGTGGCATCGAAGCCACAATTGGTGACGAACCAAAAATAAGATGCGCCATAATGTGCGCCTCGTGATGCTGCCCCTCAAAAGCATGTAGCGGGGCAGATTCGAGAGCCTTGATGTTTTCTTCCGCTGGGTCTTCTGGTACTGGATCCCCTGCCGGAGGTTGATGAAGCATCTTATCAATATCACGAACGCCTAACGCTTCGTACATGCGGCGATATACTTCATACATGTTGTGCATTTGCGGTGCCTGGGCCGCTAACTGCATTTCTGTCTGTGCAAGAGCAATACGCTGCGCCTGGGAAAAGACATTCGGGTTAGATACCGGTACAACATCCACGCGGTCATCAAAATCTGACGCCATGATGCTCTGGTCGGCATTTTCTACCGAATAAGGATACTGTGCGGGCAAATAATTCGCCATAATGCTTGCCAGCATTTTGAACTCTTGCCGCATTGCATAGTGCATACGCTTATGCACTGCACTCATTACCCGTGTGCCCTGTTCCAGCATCGCAATAGTCGTGCCGACAGCAGCCTGTTGATTGCCGTCCCCAACCTTCAAATCTGTAATAGTGGCAAACCGCTGCCCCGCACTAACAACAAAACCCAAAAGTTGGAACAGAGTTTGGTCCGGGCCCTTGAAAGGTAGCGGCATGAGGCTATCTCTAATGGCCCCACCAGGAGCATCTACGTCTCTAAACTCCCCAGGTTGTAGGGGATCATCATCATCCCTTATCCGCAGCCCCCTTGCTTTAAAGCCTGCGGGTAGGTTTGAGAGCGTACCGGCATCAATAAGTTGCCTTAAAGCTGCCGTTGCCGTCCTGGAGAGCCCTCCAATAGTGTGAATAAGCCCTAAACCGTAAAACCCGAAGCCTGGGAGGAATTTATAGTGGACAAAATACTGAATCTTGCGCTTTTTTTCGTCATCTTCGTCATAATTGCGCCTAATTGCCAGAATTTCGCCATTATCTTGACTTATTGTCACCACATACGGAACTTTAATGCCCGTTTCTTCGCCCTCGTCGTCTACCTCCTCGTACCCTTTTAGGTCTAAATCGACATGACATTCCAATAATGAGCAGTCATAGTCGATATTTGACGGTGTAAGGCCGTCAATATTGCTCATTTCTTTCGTTATGTCGTCTTCTTCCGTTTGTGACGGTAAAACGGGAACATCCAGGTAAAAGCCCGATATTTGCTTCTTTCGTAGCTCATTTGCGGGCATACGGATGACTTGGGTGATATTGGGGCAACTTTCGAGGTCATTTGCCTCATAAGGGACGATAAGATGCTCCGCAGGAACAAATTTGCTTACTGCACGGTCGATGCTCTCGTCGTAGTAGACTTTTTTGAAGGTGCTGCCCGCCAAAGGTAGATAAAACAGCATCTGATCAAACTCTGGCGTATATTCATCCATTACATTTGTAATGTAATAGTTCATAAACTCCTTAACGCGAGAGGCTTGTTCCTCTTTTTCCCGTGTCAAAGAACCAAGAACCACGGTTCTTACCGGTCCCGAAGGGGGCAAAAGCTCATTGAACGCCTGCGCCTGAAATTGTGTGGCTGCTTCGGCCAAAAGGGGGTGCGTTACCCCCGTCGCCCCCCGAAAGGGTTCTGTCCTTTCCTCATATTTAAGGCCCAGAAGGCTTAACCCATTAGAATAGGTCTCCTCCCAGTCGCTACGCGAAGCACGATTGGCCTCAAACTCCGACATAAGCTCATTAGACAAGCGGCCAAGTTCACTATCGTCAAGATAGTCCGCGAGATTGGCGTTAAAGTCGCCCTCATCCTCACGCGACTCGTGAGGATCAAAATCGACCGTAGCCCCGCCGTCCTCAGAGAGTTCTATTTCTATCTCCTCTGGAACATCGTCCAGAACAGTAGAAAAAGCGCCAGGGACGGCAAGCTCTACGTCCTCTTCTATCTCAACAAGGTTTGGGTCGTCGCTTTGCCGTTCCACTAACGAAACCGGAAAGGGCTCTCTAGCCATTATTTATCCCACCTTCAAAAGGAGCTACCGCGTTCCTTGACAACAACCGCTACGACAGCCGCCGCTACGCCCACCGCGCCAACCCAAGGTTGACCTAGAAACATGGCCGCGCCAACCAAAATAACCGCACATGCCGCCCAGGAGGAGGGCTCCTTGACACGGTCTACCGCCCATTCACTGACTGTTAACAACATAGTCCTCTCCTTCATTGTTACTGCGAAACGTGGGAGTACCTTCGCCTACCCATGCTCCATACGTGTTAAAATTAAGCCACTCTTGAGCCTCTATATGATCACAGTTTAACCATGACATTACAGCGGCAACGCATTTGTCCTCATCATAAACAGCAACGCATACCTTTTCCTGTCTGCTCCAATGATCTTTTGGCTCATCCGTAATATCCACTAAAGCCTCATCATAAATATCCCTGGGCTCCAACAAAAGAGCTTCAGGGTTCTGTCGAACCAATTGTTTCAGCAGTTTTTTTACCAATAAAACCTCCAGCCGTCTTCTTCTTCTACACGATAAGTCGGCAAAAGACCATTCCCCTTCTTCTCCGGCCTCTCCGTTATCTCCGTTATCTCCAGCTTCCCCGACTTCTCATGCTTACACTCGCATTGTTCCGGGGTGCAGTCCTTACACTCGCATTCGTCGCCGCACATCTGGCACAGGCACTTCTTACAGGCCATTGTGGAACCTACTTCCGCTTAGATTTCTTGGGCTTTTTCTTCTTCTTCTTTTCCAGGTCTTTACGATACTTCGCTTTTCCCGGCTTAGTATAAGAATATTTCTTGCCATCAAGCTTTGGCATGTTCACTACCCTTCGTCAAAAAACTACGCTACCACACTTCGGTTCATGTTCCTAGCCACGCCGCATAAACCAGCTACACCAGGATTGGTGCCTGGGCTAAGGGCCGTGGGCCGTGGTTCCTTGCCCATGGAACGCGGCTTACCAAACATAGCCCGCGCTTCAGGGGCCATGGACGCGAGACCGCCGTCCGCGAATTTAAACCCGCCACGGATCCCGAGACTGCCACCAACGGGACCACTCGCAGGCTTGTAACCTTCTAAGAATACGTCAACAGTTCCGTCTTCCCCTTTATAAGCCCTAAAAATCACGCCGCCCCTATACGTTTTTTGTGACGGACGTCCCTCTCCTCTTTGCGTAGTCTGACCGGCATGAACCCGAACATCTTCAGTGCTAGCAACAACACCAAGATCCACAAGCTCAGTAGGAATTTTTTCCGCGATTTCCGGTCCGGATATTTTTTCGTCCCTCTCAGAAATGCCCGCATTCAGTGAAACCCAAAAGGGCCCAAAGTTTGCAACAGGAAAATTGTCCACCCGGATGCCGCGCTCTTCCGCTTTAAGGTTGACCCCCCCAGAGGGAGTGCTCCCGACAGAATGCCTGGGAACCACGGTCCGCGAACCAGTGATCAAAGCCCCGTTGTCGATTGGATAGCTGATGTTGGTTTCTTCAATAGAAGGACCCCGTTCAGGAAGACGGGGATCAAGAGGTGATTTTCTGGAACCGATCCGAAGTTTCCCAAGGCTTTCTAGGGGTTCTGGAAGAGTGATAACTGTGGGATCGATTCTCGGCCCCGAGTCTTCGTTAACTTTTAACATCTCCCTTCGAAGATACTCTTGTACGTCGCCTTCCCCGCCGCCCTGCATGTGCAAAGCCTCGCTGGCGTAGACGGGTCCGCCGTGGGCCTTGTCTAATTTGGCGCTACCTCTTTTAGCGGGATCAAACCCAGCAAACCGGGAGCGGATGTTCTTGGGGTCCAGAATTGCGATTTCCTCAACCTTGCCATCCAATTCCAGTTCAACGTTGTCAAAACCAATGTCGCGCAAGCGACGCGCTTCCTCCGTTTTTACTATCCAAGGAAATTCACTGTTCAGCTTGAAACGGTCGATCATTTCTTTGCGGTTATATTGGTCAATATATAACGTCTCTTGTCGCCTGATCCGCACAGGTATCTCCCGCGCACCTTCACTTGTAAACACGACGTTATGCGACGACTGCTGACGCGATGGATCTGGCCGCACGAATACCGCGCCCTGGTCATCGACGCCGCTTGGACCGCCAGGAATGAATCTATCGAAGTCTTTGTCGGTCAGGTGATAAAACTCCTGGTCGTCAAACCCCAACTCTTTTGCCCGCGCCATGCGAGACGCTTCGTCCATAGGCAATTCGGGAGCTTGATCCGTGGACCGTAACAAATCCGCTTGCACTGAAGAGGGCCACAACGGTTTACTCACTTCGTTGAGCAACTCCTCCCTTTGGCGAAGAGCCAAGGACCGTGGTCCAGAGGTCATGTCCTTGGCTTGTTTGGCTAACGCAGGAAGGCCCTCGCCTTGCGGCTCCGACCCAGACATCCCAAAAAGATCCTTGAAATATTCAATCCCAGGTTTGTCCATGCCCACCATCTCATGCGCTGGGCTCTCCAGAAAATCCTTGATCTCAGCCTTCTGCTCAGGAGACAAAAGATGCCCATAACCAAGCTGTGCAGCCTGAATAAGAGGGAAAAGACGCCGCCGCATAAGACTTCCAATGCCACGAAACCTCTGACCCTTGCCCTTGGGCCGTGGTTCGTCAGGCAGGGACAAAGCCGCCGCCTTGGCAATAAGCGCGGGTAAATTAGAAGGGTCCTTGGGCCGCGATCCAGGGGCCTCGGCCAACGGCTTAAAATCTAGAAGCCCTTTGCCATAGTTGTCTTTCAACCACTGATCCAGATCACGAGTATCTTTAGGGGTCAGTGTTTCTCTCTCTAATATTATCCGAATTTGCTCTTCCAAGCTAGAACTCTTAATAGGGAGCCCCATAGGGCCAACAGCTTCCTGCGTGAGAAGAGTGGGTGTAGTATACGGTTGATCAAAAGGATCTTTTGGCGGCGGGTAAGAATAATTAGATGAGGACAAAAATGGATGCGGATCTAGCCGCCCTTTTAAATCCTTGATCCTATCGGACATCCGTTGGGCTCTTTTTCCTGAAAGCGGATCTTTATCCGAAAGACTTTGTATGCCCTTTTCCAGAGCGCGGGTAACGTCCCTCTTTACTGGCTTTCCAAGAAGCTCCGACAACTGCTGCTTTTCCAGAGCAAGCCTGCGCTTAATCGTACTCTGTGATGCCTCGGAATCCGGTACGCCCTCCCGCTTGCCCCCAGGCACGGAGGTTAGATCAGGAGGTTCGGGAGGGCCCCCTTTCGCCATGTGCAAAAGTTCGCTGGCGTAGACGGGTCCGCCGTGGGCCTTGTCCGTGGCGTCTTTGGCTAACGAGGCAACGCCCTGGCCCGTGGACCGTGATCCAATGTTCTGGCGCAGCCACTCCCCAAGCTCCCCCTTCTGGCTCCCAATTCCACTCCCAGGCTTGAACGTCGGGAACTCACGGCCCGTGGCCTCCTCAATCAATTGCCGGTAATTCTTATGCGCCGCAACAAAAACATCCTCCGGATCGTAGCGGCTAAACACGTCCGCAATGTTTTGCGTTATCTCCTTTTTGCCAAGCAAGTCTTGTTTGCGTTGGCTCGTCATTTCCTGGTCATAATTCTCAATAAGCTCATTTGCTGGGATCAGACCATGCTCTGCGGACAATATATGAAGATCAACGCCCGCATCTTCCATGCCCTTGGGGACGTTCTCCGCACCGCCAAAATGCTTGTTTAAAGCCTGCCATAATTGGCCCTTGTACAACTTGGAAGCTTCAACGGCACAGGTTACCGGATTTTTAGCCCCGCTACACGATACTACCAAAAGTTTTTTCTTGCCGGGGCCCTTTCCAGAAGGACCGAACATATCTTTGGCTTTGCCTGCCTGTGTGGCGAGACCTTGGTTTCTACTCTGCTGCTCTATAGGCAAGTTTTCTTGTACGTTCTCTCCCGTAACATACCGTGTCAACGTGCCAACACCGCGTCTTACTAGAGGCGCTACCTCCTCCACGGCCTTTTTTACTACCTTACCTGAGCCGCCGCCAATCAGATTTAAGGACTGTTGTATGTACTCTGCCTCTTTTTGATCAAAACCAGTAAGGCCGGAGCCTCCTTTAGGACGGCCCTCTATTCTAGATTGTAGATCAGCCTCCTGTATTGCCGCGTCTCTTTGAGCAAGGTTCCTTTGTGCCCGAAACTCCTCAATCATCTCCTTGTTGCGTTGTCCCTGGGCTATTTGCTCGTCGGTAGGAATGCCCATATAGAGTTCCTGCTCATATAGATCGGGGGGACCACCCTTTGCCATGTGCAAAGCCTCGCTGGCATATATAGGACCGCCGTGGGCTCTGCTGGTTTTCCCTACACCTACCACTATCTGTTCAGGAATTTCCAAACGCTCAAGAAATCTTTTCGCTTCCGCCGTATATGGAATGGTCTTCTGACCAAGATGGCGGCTTTCTGTAGGAGGGGTTTCCAACCTTTGCTGCGGCGTAAGATCCATACGCGCCTGCACAATTCCAGCCTCCACCTCTCCGGCATGTTTTGCATAGATCCATGTGGCAAGAGTATCCATCTCTTGCTTATAGGCGTCCTTGAAACTGCTAGAGGTTGCCCCCGACCTCGTTAAAATATTTTCGATTTTTTCCGCATCTTCTCGTAGTGTCTGTATTTTTTCCCTGTCCTCCAGGGTCCTCTTGGGATCCTTCACAATCGGAAGACGTTCTTCCATATGTTGAGCGGTTGCCAAATGCTCTTTAGCAAGTTGCCTTAGTTCTACCTTGGCATCCTTAAACCATTTTTGTACCTCTTGTAACTCGTAGGGCAAAGGAGTTCCCGACGCTTTCTTTTTATTGCCGTCCTTAAAAAGCTCTCGCATTTTTCTTGGACCGGACCCTTTCGCAAAGCCCTCTTGATATTGAATAAAATGCTGCAATTCATGCAGAATTACACTTTTAATGTCTTCGGGGGCTGCGGTTACCTTTATCCTTGCTGGAGCCTTTTGAAAAGCAGGTCTATGACTTCCCGTGGGAACCTTTCTGCCTCTTTCAATAGTGACATCCAGGTGAATGCCTTTAAGTGCAGGATACGCTTTCTCTAGATCAGGAAAGCTGAGGATATCGTCCCAACGTAAAGGGGACTTTGTCGTAGGGTTGCTATATCGATAACGTCCATCCGAATTATCCTCAAGTCCAACACCATACTTTTCACTCTTAAACTTCAAGTTCTCAGCAGTAGGGATCTCCAACCGCCAAAGATTATCCCCAGGGTTTTTGTGCCAGCCATAGTTGGTTCTCAGGTTCTCATTTAAATACTTATTCTTACTAGCAGCAACAGTAGGCCAGAAGGGGTCTGCATTTGAATCAGCCTTCTTCTCCATTATCTTGGCTTTTTCGAGGTTCTCAGACACGTCCTTACCAAGATTTTTCGCCCCATGTGGGCCAATAAACATGCCCAGGGACCGGACTTGCTTGGCACCGACGCCGAGGGC
>Ga0208299_1001329_pt1 | contig 18782 bp, 21 predicted proteins | sample 15_taG_FD_184089 | JGI IMG/M metagenome (GOLD analysis project Ga0208299, IMG submission 184089) | Marine viral communities from the Subarctic Pacific Ocean - 15_ETSP_OMZ_AT15312 metaG (SPAdes) (version 2) | ecosystem: Environmental > Aquatic > Marine > Oceanic | place: Pacific Ocean | collected...
AAGTATTTTTCTATATCGCTTCTGGAGACGCCCTTTTTCAATTCTCCCATCCAATATTTGTGTCCGTCGTTTCCTTTGTCGACTTCTTTCATCAATAAGATATTGTGGTACATCCAGACCAACCATTCTCCATCGTCTTCCATATTTGGAATTTGAGCGTTAGGGTTTCTCTCTTCTTGCTTTAAGGACCAGTCGTATTCTGTTTTTTTAATTGAGTCTAAGAACTCTTCAAAAATTTTGCCAATAGCTTCTATTCCGAAATTTTTAATTGTCCACTCTCTGGCTGTTTGACCTCTCCTTCTTCTTTCCGAAGGGTCTAGCTTGTAAATTGCGTTTAGCTCTTGAGCTATGGATTCGGGGCTAGTAGATGCTTTTCTAAAGTTTGTTCCTTGCTCTCTATATTCGTTCCATTCCAAGGGAACAGATTGGGCTTCTGGGACACACATGTCTTCGCCGCAACTATAATTAGTTACGAGGGTGACCAACTCAGTAAGTTTAGCTTCTTGTATGGGAATTTCTTGTCCGCCAGATGTAAATGGATGTACGTAAACATCCATTAAATTATATACTTCATTAAGTTGCTTCTCCGTTACCCCCATTTGTGTATTGGTGGTTATCATTGACTCTTTATTACCACAATGGGGACAGGCTTGATTTTGACCTGTAAATGGTTTTACTGAGTAGTTCCTGCACGCTTGGCAAGCATAGGTCGTGAGTATTTCGTCGAGCGGAACATCGTACTCCTTGGCCAATTCTGGAATAGGCCAGCCTTCCCCGAAATGAGTATGGAGAAGCAAGTATGGACTTTTAGGCTTCTTCTTTTCTTTCCATAAGGAATAGCCCTCAAGCAAATTCGGGACAGATTTTCTTAGCTGATTTCTAAAGACAAACCCTGCTATGAATGCCTTTTCAGGAATGTTGTTGTCTTTCCTTAGTTTAAGTCTTTCTTCCTTATCTAATCTAGAAAATGGTCCTTGATCAATCATACCACGAACTGTTCTTACGTGTTCGTGTCCCATTTTTTTGAGTGCTTGTGTCGCAAAGTCGGCCCAGATCCAATAATTTTTAACTTTTTTTGCTGCTTCTACGGCTGTAGGGAGGATAGGTAAGGAGTCTAGGGTGGTCCAAATTGCGTGTGGTATTTTGTCAAACCAAATCTTGTTAACGGCAAAGTCGACTCCCCATATGTCTTGTGCTGCTATGTAGACATCAGGTTTTTCTTCTTTTATAACTTTGTCTATTAGGTGTGCCCCGTATCCAGCCATCCTAGCGTAATTTGGGTCTTTATTGATTTGTTCCATTTCCTTGGGGTCATCGGGTAAACACCCAATTGATTTCCAAGGGGTTCTTTGCAAATCAGGGTTGGAATAGTTTATCCCAATACAGTAATGAACAATATCGTATTTCCCAGTTTTATACAGGTGGGAGAGAAGGGCCTTGGAGTTTCGTCCAAAGCCCGTTTTAGCCAAGCTTGAATCGCTATGGTAGAGTAATTTGATTTTCTCTTTCATCTACCAAAGCTCTTCTTCCTCGTCCTGTTCTTCTCCCCCTCCAGCGGTGACTGCTTTTGCGACCTTCTCCTTTGGTGCGTTAGAGTCAGTTGAGGTATCTTCTTTCTTTCCATCGAAAGCGTTCTCTACAAAAGTTCTTCCAAGCATCATCTCTAAATCGTTTTTTAACAATCTAGCTTCGCTATAGTTGAAACCAATGCGAACCGTTAGTTTGGATTCATCTTCTTTCTTTATCTTGGTAATAGAAAGAGAGTATCCAATTTGCTCATCAGTTTTTACCCATTCCCCATCACTATTCTTTATAGATTTGAAATGAGGTTGAAAAAATCCAACCAATTTGTATGGAGATTTTCCATGGTTATGTTGGAAGTTGAATTCAGTATTCCTCTCCATGGAGTCCAACAGGCCCGCTACTTCACTTCTGCCTAATTTAGATACGATCTTAGCGTTATCGTTCTTGTAGTTTTCAAAGAAAGATCCTTGGTTCTTGTTTCCGTCCCAAGAAGCTTGCTTCACTAATTGCACCATGATGCTATTATCGTTCGTTAGAAAGAACGACACCATAGATCCCTTATTTGTTTTTGTGGGCTTATATATTTTTAACATTGTTAATATTATTTTGTATGTTTGTTTTTTTCTAAAATAAATAAATTTATTTATTTAAGATTTTTTAATTCAGAAAGCTTTGTAAAGACCTTCTGATCTTGGATGCCTATCGTATTAGCGAATGTAGCATCCTCCTTTTTAACGCCGTTGACGATAACAACATTGTCCTTCTGGGGCAAGCCATCATTGACTTTTTTGCACCCCTTCAGATTGTGTTCGAACATCAGGACAGTTTCATCCGCTAATTCATCTCCTACTGTCAATCTCATGTATTTATTACCTTTTTTGGATTTCCCTACGAAAACCTCTTTAACATATCCTATGAAGACCATGTCGCAGTCAATTGGGGTCCCTTGTACCTCATCCAAATCGAGTAAATTTGGTTGTTTTTCAGAAAAGATCTCTTTTAAGGTTATATCGTAGGTATATCCAAGCAGCTTCCTTTCATAATACCAATTAGCAAAGCGTTCAGATTTCTTATTCTGTAGATAGATCTTCAAATACGGTTCGTAATCACGCTTGATCGTGGCGAATCTAGATTCTTTAATAAGACAATCGCCTTTCTTAGAATCTATGTCTTTTGTCTGTGTTAGTTTCTTAATTATATCTATTAAATCATGATCATGTTTTTCGGACATGGGCATTATTAAGGACTTCTCTCTTGGGGTTAAGATATTCCATAATTGAGCTTCTAGGACTACCCTGCTCCTCGTCTGCGTAAAACCTTGGAATGCCCCAGCCTGAATTAATGAAGAAACTATTCCTATTTGTAATTTCGCATTTTTAGCGGCTTGGAACACTTCGAATTTTGAAGAGTATTTATTTTTAAATTGTTCCAGTTTCTCAATCGATTTATCGGATATCCCTTTTATACTTAATAAACCAAATCTGATATCTTTACCTTGTATACTGAAATCGAGTTCTGATTTTGTTATATGTGGAGGTAAGAGTTTTATTCCAAAAAAGCGAAGCTCTTGGTGTATTTTTGAAATTTCAGATATAGGGTCTGGTTCGAACCGTGTCATCTTTAATAGTGACAAGAAAAACTGTTGGGGGTACTTGAACTTTAAGTAGACAGTCATTGCCGCTAAAGAGGCATAGGCTATCGAATGAGACTTATTAAAAGAATAGTTAGCTGAGTCTTCAAGAATGTCCCATAGGATTTTACCGATTTTAGATTCGTGGCCTTCTTCCTTTATCTTATCTTTAATTTTCTTTTTCCATTTTTTTACCTCTGAAACTTTTTTCTTTCCCACTATGCGACGAAGAATTTCCGCTTCATCAAGAGTAAACCCAATCTTGTGGGCCATTTGCATTAATTGCTCTTGATACAGTGCCACTCCTCCAGTAGTTGATAAAATATCATCAAAGAATGGATGCATAACTTCATATTTATCTTCATTGACGTATTCAGAATATTGTTCTGCAAACTGTAAAGCTCCGGGTCGAGCTAAAGCTAGAACTCCGCTAAGCTGCTCTAGGTTTCGAGGTTTTACATCCCTGCAAACTTGGTAATTGGTATGAGCTTCCAATTGGAATAAGCCGTGGGGTGTTCTTAGATCTCGAAGTTGTTGATAAATAGACAAATCATTAACGTCGATATCATCCATAGTTATACCGACATTAGAACAAACATCGTGGACAATAGTGACACTTCTTAGCCCAAGTAGATCTAACTTTACGTTAAACAGACTAGCCCAGTTCATATCATATCCCGAAACACTCTCTTTCTCCGAACTTAATTCAGTAGGACAGCTTTCATTCATTAGGTCGTAAGAAAGAAGCATTCCACTGGCATGAACGCCTTTATTGCGTATTAGGTTCCTTAGTTTAAGGGCTATGGAGTATATCTCTTGGTTTTCATCGCACCATACTTTGAGGTTAGGAACCTCTTCGTAAGATTCTTCGAGATCCATTACTTGTCCGAAGACTTTTGGGATAAGGTTAGACACGTCATTCATGTCTGATTCGGTTTTTTCCGCTATTATTTTCCCGCAGTCTTTTATTAATATTTTGCTACTTAACGTGGTCAAGGTTAGTATTTTAGATGTTCTCCCTTCGAATTTGGATTGGAGATACTTCATGACCTTGGGCCTGTTATAATAACAGATATCTAAATCTATATCGCACATTAGAGTCCCATCTAAATAAGTGATCTTGTTAACGACTTTCTTTTTGGCTCTTACCTTAGAAACAAATCGTTCGAAAAATAGATCATATTTTACGGAATCTATTTTGGTGACTCCTATTAAGAAAAGGACAATGCTTCCTGCTGCGCTCCCTCGCCCCGGACCAGTAGGTATGTTATTTTTTTTGCAGAAATTGATGATATCCCAAACCAAAAGTATATAATCTACAAAACTAAGTTCTTCTAGAATTTCGAGTTCGTACTTTATTCTCTCTACGTATTTATTGTATTCGTCCGTATCCTTTTTTAAGTTTAGTTTTTGAAAGCCTTGGCGACATAGAGACTTAAGAAACTCGAAGTTTTTTATATCTTCCGAAACCCCGACTTTCCTTTTATCATCGGCTTCGATTTCAAAAGACGGAAGTCTTACCCCGTGGATCTCTAAGTCGTATTTCGTAATTTTTTTTGTAAAATCAGTCGGCATCAAGGTACTTAATGAATTTTGTAGCTTTTTCTTCTGAACCGTAAGGACCTATCAAAAAGGTATCTATATTTAAGGTGTCTGTTTTGACGACGAACCATTTCCTATCTATTTTTCTCACCTTCAGATCACTGCTCCCCATCTTCTTTTGGTGGTTTCTTTTTTGCATTTCTCCTCCTTTTTTTAGGCTTAGTTTCCTCCTCTAGTCTGTTTTTTATTCCCTCTAGCACTTTTATTATGTCTTCTTGTTCCATGTTGCTTTGCATGGTGCATTCTACTTCTTGATCTTCACTAGGTAAGCTGTAGGTTATGATGTACTCAAATCCTTGGCTTTCTAGTTTTTCTAACAGGTCGTATAAGAAGTCGTAAGAAGGCATTTTATATACTAATAGTCCATTTGAGTTTGTTCCAAACTTTTAAGTTTAATTCTAAATCCACAAGAGCATCGTGTAAGCGGTCGTAGTCATGGTCGATTGAAAATTCTTTTCCCATGGCTTTTAAGTTCGTCTTAATCCCTTTCGCTCTAACGTGAGCGAGTTTGTACTGGTATTCTAAAAAGTCTTCGGATGTACTATAAGGAATGTCCATTTTCAAACCTTTTGAAATGCAAAAGGTGTCTATCATCTTAGGCATTAAATGCTTCCATGACTTCCCCATCATTTTGTAGTAATCCCTTATTAGATAAATGTCGAATCCTATAATATTATGTCCTACTATGTAGTCTGCATTGTCTAGCCAGTCTTCTATAGTGGGGAAAGCTTCCTTTGGGTCTACCCCATGCTTTTCTATTATAGAAGGGTTAAATCTAGTGATTCTTTTTGCGTCGTTACTTATCTTTAGTTTCGTTTTCCATTTTATATGGATATTCTTCTCATCCGTCTTCTCTCCATTCACGGCTTTAATCATTGCTATTTGCCATGGTAAATTATGGCAAAAGTTCAAGCAGAGATTAAGCGTTTCACAATCGATAAAGACGAAAGTCTTGTCTTTCTCCCCTTCATATCTTAGGAGGTGCTCGTCCATTACTAATGCAAATTTAAGAAGACTTGTATTCTAGTCTATCTTTTCTAGTCATTTTCTACTTCCTCCATACTCTATAGGAATCTTCGTCCCGATGGTAAGTACTAGATTCGATAATATCAAGCTCCGTTATCGCTTCTACTCTATGAGGGACCAGTCTATCAATAACATAACAATCGCCTTCATTAAGCTCAATAGTCGAGATCTCCGTAGTTTTAGTATTAATTATCTCTAACTTTGCGCTACCGCTCAAAATATAAAAGGTTTCATGCTTATCTGCATGGAGATGCATAGAGAAACCATGTCCAGCATTTACATGTAGGATTTTACCGCAATAGTTATTCTCTTCATTATTTGCCAGCCATTTTTCATAGCCCCATTCTTTATCTACGTGTTTCGCTTGTGTCTTCATTCTTATTTTTCAGGTCAAATAACTCATCGTTAACTTTGGTGTATTCTTTTCTCCAATATTCGCTGATTACATCTATTTGCTTTTCGAGCATAAGAGAATTGGCTTTTTCTGAGTAGTATGCTGTACGGCTGATAGTTAGTGAATAGTACAACTTTTTATTTCGCTCTTCGAGGGCTTGCTCCTTAGCGAGTAGCTCCTTGAAACGCTCATCGTTTTTATAGTCATAATAATACTGACAACCTAGAGTCGCTACCATGGTGGTCACTAAAAAAAGGAGAAGTCTTTCGTGCTGTGTTACTCTATTAAACATATTCTATTAAACATCCGTCGGCTTCGTGGTCAATGTAATCGGGGTGAATCCATTCCATCTCTTTAAGAGGGTTTGTTTTTGCCCAGTAATTATAAATATGTTTCGGAGGTTTACCCCATTGTTTTCTCCATTCTTCCTTATCGTGAAAAATTTCATAGGCGACTTCGCTTGTAATAGTAACGATCCGGCTATGAATAGATACGAAATCCACTGCCTGAGCGAATCCATAAAAACGTAACTTACCATTTATAAACTTTTCCCCCATCCAGCCTCCTCGAAAAGATGTTTCCCATGTCTTTTGATCAAAGAATCCTCTCTTGTATTCTTCTAAAGGCCAATATTGTTGATTTTGAATGTAGCAATTAACGTAGTAGGGATATTCGGTTGGGGTTGGCTTTACGAGCTTCTGTTCACGAGTGTCGAACTCTTGCCCGTGCGTCATGATAGATGCCCCAGGGCCAATAGCAGGAATCGTTTTAATAAAATTTCTACGGTTCATGATTTTTTGTATTCTTTAATTAATTTGTTGTTTTTTAGATAGAGAAAGCAAATGATTCGTTCTCTTGATACTACAACCGATGCGCCGATAACGTGTGATCCATTCCGAATTTAAGTTATTTTGATTTAGGATTCGCATGAAATCTTCCATTTTGTAGAGTGTCAACCGATGCGAACTATCTGGATAACGACCTTCTCTCTTCGGCCAAGGTTCTTCAGTTGTCTCATGATTAAATTTTATATTTATAATGATTTCCCCATTGGGCTTTAGAACGGGTATAGAGTTAGTTAAAAATTTTTTAAATTGTTTCACGCCACAATGAATAAAAACTTGCATCGCTAAGATATAATCAAATTTTACCCCCCCGAATTCTTTAAAGGAGAATGCTTTAGTATTACTAAATTTAGGTTTTTTTATTTTCAAGATCTCTTTTGAAAGTTCATTTCGCATTCCTGCTAGTCTTTGTCTTATTTCTGGTTCTATTCCGTAGTAATTACCCTCTTTAAGGAACGGGATCAACAACCTTCCAATTCTGAGCGATCCGCATCCTACATCTGCTACTTTTGAGTCTTGACTTAGACCTCTGTGTTTCAGTGTTTGGAAAAACTTTTCTCCGGTTTCGTAATAATTATATTCAGGTCCGACAAAAGACCTATAATCCAATTTCTTTATTTTCTTATTGCACATCCCTCCAGCTTTCGAAACAAAACTCGTTGCTGCACATGTGGTCCAGATTAGGCTTATTGAGGGTGCTCCTGTTGTTAATGCATCGAGAAGTCAGGTACGCTTTAAAATCAGACTTGTTTTCATAATAAATGCTTTTGGTTTTTTGTATTTGGGATTTAGAAGTGAAATTTTTTAGTCTATTATTGAGTAGCTCATCGAACGGCAGATCATTGTCTTCTGAAAAAAAGATTGGTTTTGTAAAATCAAAATTGGGAAGTGATATCCCATTCCGTAAACAGTTATTGAACAGGAACGAGTCGTAGAATGGAACGGCCAGTATTAGATCATCATCATCCCATTCTTTTCTGATCGTTTCGAAATCCAATCTTGGTTTATAATAAAATCCTTCTTTCGCTCCCTTACTAAATAATTTTATTAATCTTGGGTATCCTTCATCTCTTTTTATGAAGATTATATACTTACTTGATTTATGAATAGACTCCTCATTCTTCTCTTCTATGTTCGGGCAAACCTCTATTCTCAGTCCGAAAACAAGCTCGGCTCCTATTTTCGTTAAATTGATATGTGCTTCAAGAAAGCCACTCATATTGTCTTCGACGAGACAGACTTTCTTTCCTAAAGACTCTTCATTTTTGAATACAAGATCGACAATAGAGGTGGGTTCAGAAGATTTACTTTCATCTTTTTCTCTCAAGGTGAGAATACTTTTCCCGACACTGTAATGGCTTTTGAATAGGGCAATAGGTTTCATCAGAAATCGAATTCGTCGTTTTTGTTTGTCTTCTCTGGTCCGTCTTCCAAGTCGAACGCATCAAGTGTGTCTCTGTTTTTCCATTCGGGGCAACCATCATAAATTTTTTCTACTACCTTCTGTTTTTTATTAGCTACTAAGTCTTGCTCGTATGAAGTTTTTATTATTTCGTCATTTTCATCTACGAGCGCATAGAACTTGAATGCCTTCCTGAAGGGACAGCACCATTTGCCTTTCTCTGTTTTTCCGCATAACCACCTATTTGTTCTAGAGCGAGAAGCGAAATTATTTTTAGCGGTTTCCTCATTAAAGTTCGAGATCATATCGTACATGTATCCTAGGAAATGCTTGAACCCCCCTAGTATACTGTCGCTGAATTCTAATTGTTGGAAAGGCGCACGGGGAAATCTTAAGAAAAGGAACTCAACTGAAGGCTTAAGATCTGGCCATATCTTTTTCGCTGCTAAAGAATACATCATGGCTTGAACATTAGATTTTAAATCCTCGCCTCTGAATTTTGCCTTGCTACTTTTGTAGTCGACGATTTTTACTTCTTTTTTGTTTTTATATTCTATTGGTTTATCTATGTAACCCTTTATTCTATATTCTGGATCGTCATTAGTAATATCAAATTCTTGTTCTGGTTTCTCAATGTGTCCGCCTTCCCCAAAAAAATCACACTCCAATCCAACTACTATCATTTTATCTACGAGATCGTAGTTTTCTTGCTCCATTTCCCCTTTAACCTTATTAGACTCAAATTTTTTCATGTGTTTGATTGCGAGTCTAAGGATTACCGAACTACCTGTTATTGATCCTTTTTTAATGATTCCATCGAAATGCTTTTTGTGTCTTGGTTTTAAAAGCAACTCAAAGATTAAATGGCAAAGAGTTCCTCTTTCAGCACCGCTATTAGTCTTGTCTGGTAATTTTAAATGGTATTTAGCCCAGTAAACCCAAGTGCAGCCCTCTAAGGTTTTGATCCTCGAAGCGGAAATGTATTTTTCAAATTTTTTCTTTTTAGACATCGTTTTTCTTTGCCCACATCTCAATTTCCTTACCTGTCATTTCTCCGAAGTCGTTTCCAGAAGGGAATTTGATCTGTATGGATTCTTCACTGAAATATTTCGATAACTTAAGTGCGGCTTTTTTCGCCGCTTGTTGCCCAGCCAAGCTGTCTGAAGAGTCGTTATTAAAAGATAAAATTATTTTGGATGGCTCTACTTGTAATAGGTAACTCATTATGGCCCCGTTAATACCGAGACCAAATAAAACTATTACATTCCGAATCCCTGTTTGCCAAAGAGCTAACATATCACCGATGCTTTCCACCAAAATGACTTCTTTTTTATTTCTTATTATTTTGTCGTTATGTTTTAAGGGATAGACCCATTCGTTTTTTGTTCCTATGTGTTTCCATTTCGGTCTGCGTGAGTTTGTCGGTCTTGTCAGAACGCATCTTCCGCTAAACCCTACTATCTTCTTTGAATTATTAAATATCGGGAAGACGTATCTGTCGGCCATTTTCCCCGTCTTTGCTAATCCGCCACTAAAGACCCCAATCATCTTTTTATCAATTCCTCTTCCCTCCCAATACGAGTGGTCTGGTTCTAATTTACATAAGATTTCATTTGAAAAAGTCCTCAAATTTTTCAATATGGGTTTATCTCTTACGTAATCAGGTTCTTTTCTGGAGAAGTTTTTTGATGCTATTATTTCTTTAGTTGCTTCTATACTATCTAGTTTCAAGGTCAACCTAACCAGCTCTTCGAAAGCTCCTCCTTTCATAAGCTTAAAGTCAAACCAAAGTCCATCAGCTTTCGAGATCACTAATATCCCCTCATTGTTTGACTCCCGATAGAGTGGGGTGGTTCTATACTCTTTGCCACAATCTTTTAGGCTATAGCCTAATTCAGTTAAAATTTCTCTTATTCCTTCCGACATTATAGGAGTCTTGGGTTACCATCATTAGGGTTATTTTCTTCGTCTAGTGGATAAATCTCAGAGAGTCTTTCTACGACATGTCTTAGGGACCCTTTCTCTTGTACATTGAAGTTCTCGACAGAGAAGTTTACGTAAAATGATACTGGCCTAGCATTGCCTGTATCAGGGATCGGTTTCATTAAGTATGGACTATGCCCGTAAGCGTTTCTCCCTTGGACTCTAGTCTTAATAGGCTTCAATAAGTGAGTGCCGAATTCTTGCCCATCTTCTGCAAGTTCGTCGTGGGTCTTTTGCCTAAAGATATAAACATTACTTGCGAACCATTGTAATCTATCTGACACCGCTATTACTGTACTATCATCAACTACATTATTTGAACTTCTATTGAAGCTATCGCCAGATCGATTAAGTTGCATGGCGGTTAACACTGGGACATTTAGTTCAATGCATAGTCTTTTGATTTTATTTATCTTTTCACCTACTGACTGGTGTTCTCCCCAATTTTTACCAACATTCTCAGTCCCAGTGAGTTTAACGTAATCAATAATGATTACGCATGGATTCCCTCTTCCTACGTTATAATAATGCCATCTTCTTGCTGCGGATATCATTTCGTCGGTATCCATGTTTCCTATGTAAAGATGGTCGAATGGGTGCTCTTTTATTTTGGCCCAAGTAGATCTAACTTTTCTGACCATCTCCTCGTCTTTCCTCCAGTTCCCTGTTTTGATATCCCATAAGGGGACGCCACTAAACTGAGCTACCATCCTCTTCTGTATTTCGAGGCGAGTCATTTCTGTATCCAAACATAGCACAGGAACATTGTTCATCTTTGCGGTAAAGTACCCTAGGTAATTAAGGAATGTGGTTTTCCCTTGCCCCGGTCGAGCCACGAATGCATAAATTTGTCCATCTTCGAGACCCCCTTGTAGACCATTGAACTCCTCGAATGGAGTCATTAGTCCTGATTCTTCTACTGGGTTGTTCCCTAGTTCTTCAATTATTTGTTCTGCGTCACCAAAAACATCTTTAGGCTGGTCATCTATGTTTTCAGTATAAGATAAAATTTGTTCGTTCCAGAGTGAGTCTACATGAGATATAAATTTGCCAAAATCTTGGGAACCGCTATCCCTTACGTATTCAGCTATCTCTTTGCATCTTTTGAGTATCCCTCTGTTGGTTCGCATACGAACCATTTTTAATGCGAATTCTAAAGTAGCTTCTGGTTCAACGTGCCCTAAAAAAAGAGTCTCAACATATTCTTCTATTTTTATGTTGTCTTCATTCAAGGAAGGAAAACTCATCCCAAGATTAGAAACTTTGTCGGCTAGAAGAATTTTATCAATTGGTTTTTCGTCGAGCTTTAATTGTTTAATTTGAGAGTAAATTGCATAATTAATATCATGTTGAAAATCCTCTTGTTTTATTAAGGCGTCTATATCTGGGAAGACATCTTTCCTTTCGTCGTCTTCCGACTTTAAAGAAGATGTTATTAGTCCTTTTAGAAGATTTCTTTCTATGCTTGGGGATCTTGTAACCCCATCTAACGATTTGCTCATAAACAATACCTCTATGCCTTAGGTATACGACCTAAGGATACAATCCTAACGTGCCTAAAACTTTACCGAACGTACTTCCTTGCCGATCCCGGTTTGAAGAAGTACGAGAATAGATCCTCTGGTGGAGTTAGTCCACCAATAATAGTATATACTACTAGCCCTGCTTTATTTCCTTGGTATATCCCTCTATGTACTGTAGATCCATCGCCAAGGAGTCTCGTCAGTTGCTCGTAGGCTTGTTCGATATTATCTTGAGGGATGTTATCCAAGCTATGATCGTCCCCAATCAAAACACATGCTGCGATATCCCCAGAAGAAATATCCATTCCAGCTAAAATATTTTGTCTTAAGTTCTCCCTAACAGCTCCAGAGATATCTGTTGAGCTAGTTTTATCAGACGCAATTGGCATAGCACCGAATGTAATTAGTCCAGACTGTAAAACTGTTTCGAAATCCGCTTTATCAAAGGTCGTATAAGCCGAGTTCTGACAGGCTATCCGATTGAAAAGATGGAAAAGACTAACGACACTTGAATTCGCAGTAGTCCAAAATTTACTCATCGATAGCCCCGGATATATTTGTTTAATTTTTTCATTATCCAGAAGTATAATCGGGGAAACTGTCTTGGCTTTTCCTAGATCGATAATCGCCTGAGTCGTATTTTGAGCGTTCTCTTGAACACGGACCCCCTCAGAGCGAGTCGGAAGAGCAACTATTACGCCGACCTTTGCATCTGAGGCTTCTTTTTCTATCCCCAGTGATTGTGATAGCTCGTGCAGGACATCTACTACAACTTCTCCGCCTCCTGCTCCTGAGCCCCCTCCTGCGCCTATACACACAACAGCTCGATCATATCCTCCAGCGAAAGCCCTTCTGCAAAAATCTAGAATGTCTTCGTAGTGAGTACGAAAAATTTCCTTGGCTACTTTCGGTTGCTTTCCTGCTCCTTTCCCTCCGATACATAGTTTGTTTTCTTTTGGGATGTTAATCGAAGCGAGATCCTGTTCTGTCGTGTTTATGCAGCCTACTCTTCTATATCCGAGTCTCCAGAAAGTTTCGGCGAGTCTTGACCCACCTTGGCCTACGCCAATGACAGCAAATCTAAAAGCGGATTCGAATTCATCTTCTACTACTCTTTCAGTGGGTTGGTCTCCCGGCATTGGGATATCTGGAACGTCTACTCCAAGATCTACCCCAAGGTCATCCATCGCCATCGGAGACGCTTCTGGAAGCTCTGGCGACTCGACTGGAGCTGCCTCTGGGAGTTCTGGTGATTCGGTTGGTGTTGGTTCTGGTTGAACCTCTGGATTTTCGTTTTCACTCATTTGTTTGGTCCTATTACGGCCTTGGCCACTCATGTACTCTTGATAATTCATTTCGAATCATCGTCATAATTATCGGTGTTTTTTTTGTCTGGTTTCGATAGTTGGTCTATAGTCGTTTCTAAATTCAAATTCTCGACAGCTTTACTCCAATTGACTATGTGATACTGCATCGCTAAAGCGTCTTTCAATGTGTCAAATTGGCAATGAGCAAGGGGTTCTCCTTCGTCTCCAAAAGTGAAGAGGACGAATCCTCCATCTGAACACTCGTTAATTTGTCCAAGAACACTCGTTGGGAATTCAAATTTATTCTTTTTAGGCACATGGTTTATTACACTGGTTACTCATAGTAAAACATCAAATTTATTCTTTATGAAAGACTTAGATAATTTATTTACTTCGTCCTCGTTAATTTCGATTAATAAAAAATCATTACTTTCTAACCATTTTCTTTTTTTAAAGTCCCGCTTGATAGAGTTAAAAAAATTAACCTTATTTTTATGAAAAAATTTATTGTATGTATCATGTTGAGCACCATTTACCTCTATAGCTATACGTTTTGTCGCATTAAGCAAGTCGACTGACATTCTTGTCCCATAAACAGGAAACTCTTCATAACATATATGCTCATACCAATGTTTTTTAAAGAATTGTTTTGCTTTAAATTGCAATTTGGATCTGCTTTTTCCACTCCAATCTATTATTTTAGAACTGACATTTTTATTTATCATTCTTCCATGTATATTGTATAACCTCATTAATTACCAGAATACATATCTCTAAAGAACCCATAACTATATTTAAAAAATTCTTTATCATTTTCTATATATTCTAACAAAGCTTTCTTCCCTTGGAATTTTTCTTCTATTTCGATTTTGTTGTTTTTACACATAGAAATCACTTCGTCAGCGATTGTTATCCATGGGCCACTTTGTTTGTACCAGTCATTCCTTTCCATACACTCTAAAATTTCCTTTGAAGCCCATATGCTCCCATCTCCTGAGGCTCCGTATCTAATTGGATATTCTAAAAAATAATCATCTTTTTCGTTTAATGATTTTTTAACTCTGATTTTACAAATATGTCCGACGGCAGGATTCTTCTTTGCGTCGAAAGCCCCCGATTCGTTTTCTAAAATTTTATCTTTATTATATCTGCCTTCGAATTCGAATATCCAGTCAGAAAAATGATCCAAAGCGTGCCCGCCTGAAGCACTATGGTTTTTAAAATCAGGTCTTTTGTATTGGTCTGCGTTAATGGTAGACCTCCTTTGGCTAATGATTATCATCATATGCCCGAAGTGTTTGATATTAGCTCCTGTAACTTTCAAGAAATGTGAGGAAGTCAATGCTCCTCCAGCTACAGCTTTAGATTCCCTAGTCGATTTTTCATGGTCTTCCACTTTGCTAAGCGCATCCATGGAGTCGATCACAAAGAGATAGGTGCGTCTTTCAGGGAGCGTCTTATTTTGAACCACAAGATCTTTTAACAGATCGAAACATACGTGGAGAGCGCTCGTATTAACTACGGCGAATCGAGGGTTCTCTTCTAGACCTACCCTTTGTAGGATCTCTTTAGAAAGTCTCCCTTCCGCATTTACGTAAACGATATAAGGATTAGGAGCCTCGCTTAAAAAGCCTTTGGCTATTTGGACGCTTTCGGATGTTTTACCCCCAGAGTATTGACCTATTAAGCGAATCACTCCGGGGCCTAGTCCGCCGCTAGTTGCCGCATCAAAGATTAAGCTTCCTGTTGATACCTTATAGTCGAGTTTTACAACGTCGTTATAATGGTAATTTTTATAATCTTTTCCTTTTAGAAACGTAGATATTTCTTTGTTTATATCTTCAGTCTTCTCTGTCTTCGTCTTGGACATCGTTTTTAAGTAATTCTAGTATCGTTTTTTTCTCTTTAACTATTTTTCTATCTTCGCCTACTTTGTTTTTTTGCAAAGAGCGTCTGGTTGGGGGGTCAAATATGAGTTTTGATTTTAGGTTCTCTTTCCTAACAAACTCTTCCCCTTTTTTTGTGGAAAACCAATGTAAACTATAGAGTTTTTTTCTAACTTCCATCCTTTGCCAAAGCTCAAAAGGATATTTCTTCAAAAGATCTTTAGCAAACTTATTTTCTTTAGCCCAATTGATAGAGAATGGATCTTCGCAGAATTTCCAGACTAAAAATTGCCCCTTTGTATTGACTATTGGGGGCTTTCCTTCTTTATCTACTATACTTTTGTCTAGATAATAATCAAATTTTTTTTTACTTCGCCCCTTCAAGATCGGATTTTACCATCCTTTCAACTAAACTGTCAAAAGAAATAGTCCTCTCCCATCCTAGTTCTTTTTCGGCAGAAGAAGGGTCTCCCAAGAGAACATCGACCTCTGCTGGCCTGAAAAATTTTGGATTTATTTTTATCAAAGAGATCCATTCGCTTTTAGACTGAATGCCATATTCTTCATTAAGACCTTCCCCCTTCCATCCCCCGCTTATCCCAGCAAACATGAATGCTTTTTCTGCAAACTCACGAATTGAATGTGTTTCCCCGCTCGCCAAAAGGTAGTCCTTTGGTCGATCTTGATTAAGCATCATCCATACTCCTTTGACGAAATCTTCGCTATCGCTCCAATCCCTTTTAGCATCTAAGTTCCCAAGCTCCATAGGTTCGACACTAGATTGATGCCCAGATTCGAAGTGTGCTGTGAGTTCACTTTTAATTCTTGCCACATTTTTTGTTATTTTTCTTGTTACAAACTCTTCTCCTCTCCTAACCCCTTCGTGATTGAAAAGAATACTATGAACTGCGTATAAACCATAGGACTCCCTCCATACTTTGACTATGTGTCTTGCTGAAGCTTTAGAAGCAGCATATGGGCTCCTAGGCTTGACGGGATGATTTATATCTTGAGGAGAATAATCGACATCTCCTAGCTCTTCAGAACTGCCAGCGGAATAAAAGCGACATTCGGGCTGATACATTCTAATTGCTTCGAGACACCTCATCACACCAGTCGCATTAACGTCAAAGGTATGTAAAGGAGCATCCCAACTATCCCCTACGAAACTGTTAGCACCGAAATTGATAAAGTAGTCTGGCTGGACTTCTCTTACGGCTCTGTTTATGGAAATAGAGTCAGTCAAGTCGCCATAAATAATATTGAACCTATCTCCACCTATCTTTTCGAGTAGATTAGTATGTTCGTTGTTTCTTCCACAAGCCCTCCTAACAATACAGAAAATTTCATGAGGAGTCTCCTCCAAAAGGAACTCTGCCATGTTCGCTCCGTCTTGGCCCGTAACTCCGGTAATAATTACTCTTTTATTCATCTTCTTTCTTAAAGTTGCTGATATATGTTCTAATTTTATTAATGTCAGATTTCCTTTTGTCTATCATCTCTTCTAAAGAATAAGTTTGTTGCGACTGGGATCTGGTAAGTGCTGAACTTAGATAAGTCTCGTCAATGGGGGTTTTGCCTTTGGAATAATGCATATGCTCTATATCCAAATCCACGAATATTTTCCTCCCTACTTGAGAATATATTTCCGTCATCCAATGGTCTGCGTAATCAGCCCCAAAATAAGGAGGAAGTACATACTCCAACAGATCAATAAGCTTCCTATGAACGAAACCGTGAGTTGCTAGGTGGCCCGGAGCTTGAATCCCATCAAACCCAAAAACAAGTGCTGCCCCATCTTCGAATTCCTTGAATTTGTTTTCAACAATTGTATCCCAATTTTTTGTGTTAAATTTAATGTCGTCTGCTGCGTACATGATAATATCACCTTCGGCCACTTTATACATTTCATTATATGTTTCGCTCAAAAGAATTTGTTTATCGATTATGCACTTAATGTTTTTAAATTCTTCATCATCAGGCAAATTTTCAAAAAATGAGATACTATTTGAGTCGTCGTCATCTATGTAGAAACAAAATTCTATGTTATCAAGGGATTCGGCAGTATCGTGAATTGACTTGATAAGGCTAACTACGCTTCGGACTCTATTTCTAGTTGGTACTAATAAAGAAATCATTTGATTGTGCTCACTCCTTTTTTCCCGACAACTATCGTAGCGCAATCGTTTGCAAATTTCATGGAGTCATATATATCTCCACATTCACCATATTTAATTGCTAAAGCCGCCAAGAAGGAATCTCCTGCTCCTGAGAGGTCCTTTATTTCTACTTCATCTACCAAAAATTTTTTCTCTCTAAGTCTGCATCCTCCTGACCCAAGAGTTTCTATTATTTTATTTTCTAGTTCTATATCAATAAATTTTGATGAGTTCTTGTATTCTTTGTGGTTTATTTTTATAAACTTAACTGTTCTGGCCCAATCATCTATTATTTTTTTTGTATCTAAAAACACACAAGGGTGCAATTCACCAATTTTTTTAATATCATCTTCAAAAAGGAAGCCCTTGTTGTAATCAGCAACAACTACGACAGAATACTGTGTAAAATTTATTTTATCTAAATTGATTCTTTCTCTCTCATCTCTCAAGGGGGAATCAATCCTTATGAACATGTGGTTTGTTTTCTTTGCTACATATCTCGTTTTGGTTACCGACTCCCAGTCTTTATTTGTGATAATATCGCAATCCGCATCCAAGCTCTTTAGGTTTCTGAAAACGTTCATGGCCATACCACCATTAGTACTCTTGCCCAAGATGTCCAAAAGAGGCACGGGAGCTTCTGGACAAAGTCTCCTGCACTTACAATAAACAAACTCATCGAGGCAACTATCCCCAATCACTAAAATTTTATTATTCATTCCCTTAAACTGCGTTTTTACAAATTTCGCAGATTGTATCTATTTCACTATTTTCTAGTTCTGGGTAATTAGGGAGGAAGAATCCTCTATAGTGGATTTTATTACTCATCTCTCCTTCGAATTTGCCATAACGATTGTACCAAAATGGATGTAACCCAAGATTGCCAGCACTAAAGATTCTAGTTTCTACCCCATGCTCTACTAATTTTTTAATCACCATTCTTCTATGCTCTGTGTCGGCGGCTAAGGCTCCAAACGAAATCGATACAGGCATATTCTCGTTCCATTCTTGAAACTCAAAATACCCACGGAGATTTTGAGCGTATCTCACATGGTTTCCGTATCTTTCGAACGCCATGCGTTCGGCTTTTTCCACTTGTCTTAACCCAATGAACGCTTGCAAGTCAGTTGCTCTTAGGTTGTAACCCGCAGTGAAGAAAGTAAATGGTGAGTGGAAATCATCTACTTCGTATTTTTCTACTAGTTTTTGTTTGTACTCAGGATCTAGATCCTTGCCCCACCCGTGGCTTCTAAGCATCATCAGGCTTTGATAAAGATCGTAGTCGTCAGTATTAACCATTCCCCCTTCTATTGTTGAGAGCTGATGACCGAAGTAAAATGAGAAAGTAGAAGAGTCGCCAACTTGTCCGACTTTTGTTCCATCCACGTACCTTGCTCCGAGCGCAGCGCAAGAATCTTCCATTAAGTAAAAGCCATATTTCTCCTGTAATTCTAAGATTTCCTCTTTGTGGTGGGGGACGCCTAAAACTTGAACAAAGATT
>Ga0208299_1001330_pt1 | contig 18777 bp, 20 predicted proteins | sample 15_taG_FD_184089 | JGI IMG/M metagenome (GOLD analysis project Ga0208299, IMG submission 184089) | Marine viral communities from the Subarctic Pacific Ocean - 15_ETSP_OMZ_AT15312 metaG (SPAdes) (version 2) | ecosystem: Environmental > Aquatic > Marine > Oceanic | place: Pacific Ocean | collected...
TTATCCATCATATTGATTTAACCCTAAATCCGCCAATTATTGCGTTTTGATTATTATTATTAGCTGTAACATTTCCACCTGTGTTTTGCCAGACAACACCTTTTACCGTATCACCTACATCAAGTTTGACAATGCCATTAACTTCTAACCATCCATCTGTTCTGTTACCTCCAGAACTACCATCAATATACAAATGGTTATTCATACCAAGACCGTATAATTGCATTTGAATTTGTTCGCCACCACCCCAAGAGTTAGCACCATTAAAATAATTACCAAATTTTAAATACCATAATCCCGCACCTCCAGATTGAACTGTGTATGTATATGTGCCAGTATTAAACCCAGAATGAGAATCCATACTATCAATTAAAACATCAAATTCACAAGTAGTATCTGTACCATTAGAAATTGTTTGAGTTCCATCTCCTTTAGCCGCAAAGTAATGGTCATTAGATTCTCCAGCACTTGCCCAAGTTAAACCACCAGTATTTCCACTTTGAGCAGATAAGAATTGTCCATTTGTTGGAGCATTGCTTATTTGCATTTTAGCTTCATTGATTGCTTGGTCAACAACTTGACTTTGAGAAACAGTACCAGTTAATTTGCTAGTTGCCATAGCTGATATTTTTGCATCAGCAATACTCCCAGCCAACATATCATTGGTTACTTGTCCTGTTGCTGGTGCTTGAGTAGAAACAGCTTTACCTAAGTAAGCTACTTCAACAATATCTGATGATACTAAACTTGCACCAAGAGTAATTCTTGTAGAAGAAGTTAAAGTTAAATTTGTTGCATCTTGTTTAACATAATTCACCCATACGATTACATCTGCTAGTGAAGATATACTGTGGTTTAAATCTACATAAGCTGTAGTTATCCCTGTGTATCTTTCTTTAGCGTTGCTTATAAAACCACTTGTGGGTGCTGGTCCAATATAACTCATTAGCTTATATCCGTTAGTAATTCTAGTGAAACATCTAATAAACCAGAACTGCTTGAACTCTGCGCCTGAATTTTATCGGACGTGTTTAATACGATTTTTGGTATAGTTAATGCTGAGCCGACGGGTACTGGAACTTCTTTAAATTTAGTGAAAGTAGCCGTGCCACTTGCATCATATTTTTTTAAAGTTACATTTATCGACACTGACCCTGTATTAGCCAATGTGCCTGTTACAACCATCGATTTATTAGAAGCCGTGTAAATATCCGTCAAGGAAGCATTACTAATGGTTAATGATTTTTCATCAAAATTGTTTGCCATTTACTCTCCTTAACTTAATGCAATTGCTATTGCTGTTGAAAATCCAGTAGTTGCCTTTGCGTCTAACTGGGTCTGAATGGCACTCGTTACTCCATTCAAATAATTAAATTCTGTATTCGATATATTTGAGGTTCCACCAATTTTAGTCGCGTCAATATTATTAACCGCCAAAGTAATGGTTCCTGAACTGGTTACAGGCGAAGAACCTATCGTAAATTCTGAACCTGAAATCCCAACGCTTGTGACCGTTCCAGTGTTCGATGGAGTCACCTTGCTAAAAGATACACTCGTAGAACCTAAACTCATATCACTATCATTAGTATTTAACCAGATAGTGTCAGCGTTAGTTGAACCTTCTTGAATAATAACCATTTGACCAGCCATTTCACCAGCAGTATCAAAGTCTGTATCACGGGAAGCTGTTCCTGAAGCCACGGCTGTATAAATACCGTTTGCACTGGCTGTACTCTGGTTCTTAACTAAAATACGATTTCCTGTGGCAAGCGTGATGCCGTCCAATGTATCTCCATTTTGAAGATCTGCTGTTAAGTCAATGTTGGCTGTTGTTGCTACTCGGCATATTACTCTGGTTTTTAATCCAGCTATTAAATTGTCGGTGTACGTTTTCGTGGAAGCATCTGATCCATTAGAAGGAGAACCTAATCCTGTAATTGTTCCGCCTGTAATAGCCACACTGCTTGATGCTTGGGTTGCGATTGTTCCTAGACCTAAATTGGTTCTGGCTGTGGAAGCTGAAGCTAAATCAGACAGGTTATTAGCTTTAATTGCTTTAGCATCCAAGGCTGTTTGTACGTTTGCTGTAACAGAGTTAATATAACTGAGTTCACTATTCGTGACATCCCCGTTACCAATTTTTGTAGCATCAATTCCAGTAGCAAGTTGTGAGTCACTTACGCCTGCTGTTTTAACAGAAACGGCACCACTTGAAACATCAAAATCATTTGTACTGAATGATGCTATTCCTTTATTTGATACTGTTGCATCTTCACCAGCAAAAGTAACGGTCCCTGAACTTTCAGTTACGTCCATACCTTCGCCAGCACTTAATGTTAATGTTCCACCTAAAGCAACAGGTGATGTATTAGATCCATCGGAAACAGTAATAGAGGAATTAACTAATTCGGCGTTAGCCACCCCTGCGTCTTTTATGGTTGCTACCCCCGATGAAACAGAAAAATTATCAGAATGAAAGCTGGCTATTCCTTTATTGGAAGTTGTCGCATCTTCACCAGTAATGGTTATTGTATTTGATGATCCAGAGGTATCAATACCTTCTCCACCAGCTATGGTTAGTGTTTCTGAGTCAAGATCTATAGCAATAGTCCCTGAGTCAGTTGTAATGTCAACGTCTTGCGCTGTTAATTGTGCATCAACATACGCTTTAATACTTTGTTGAGAAGCAACCTTGGTAGCGCTATTTGAGGACATATCATCCTCATCAACAAAAGCTGATCCAGAAATTGCTGTATTAATAACTGGGGATGTTAAAGTTTTATTAGTTAAAGTAATTGAACCACTGTCAATATAGGCTTTTACAGATTGCTGGGAAGGAGGTAAGATTGCGCTGTCCTCCGACATTGCGTCAGTATCTATAACAGGGGTTGAAGGTCCAACATAGGTTGATCCTAAAAATAAAGCTGGGTTCGTATCACTTGCATGAATTGACCCTGAGTCAAAAGTAAATGTTAAGGTTGTGTTTGGTGCAGAATAAGAACTGGTAGCTATTTTTCCAAAAATTCCTGTTGTGCTAGTATTAGCACCTGTTAATTTAATTCTTCTTCCAACATGATGAGTACCTGTAACATCAACACCAATAGTAACGGATGTAGCACTGGCTCTTGTATAGGTGTTGGTTGTATCCCCGTTGCCAAGGACAAACCATTCTTTATCATTCCATTGTGATTTTTGTGCAGACATATCTGCTCGCATAACATTATTAACTAAGCTGGGGCTCATTCCTTCTGAAACATTGATTCCGCTTAATGTACTGTTGCTACTTGCTGTTGTTGAATAATCTTTTATTGCCATCTAATACCTCGGTTTAAAATCTCCTTGTTTTACGTCACCTTTGTTTGCTTCTGTGTAACTTTTCAATGTTCCTCCACCTAGCAAGTGAGAAAATAGTATAGTTGCTGTTTTAGTTTTCATACCTATTTCTCTTATTTTTGCTAATTGACTTTTTCCTTCTGGGGTTGTTAATAATTTTGCCATATTTATAGCTAATTTATTTGCTCTTACGTCAGTCCACCATTTATTTAAACGTGAAGGTTGGTTCCAAATTTCTAATGTTTCAATTGCTTGACCGATAAAAGGTTTAGCATCCTGCATAAATTCTTGTTGTGCCATTATTTTCCAAGCTGTATCACTATTAAAATCCATAGCTTTTATTGTTTGATTTAATAAAGTCATTACATCTGCAAATTCTCTACCAAAACCATCAATTCCTTTGAAAGACTCAATCATAATATCACGCTGTCTTTTAGTACCAAAAATTTTCTTATAAAAAGAACCGCCAAGATTACTAGACGACAATAAACTATCGTCTTTTAACACAGTCTCAAAAACGTTTTCTAAATGACCTCTAACTAATTGGTTCCATTCATTACCTTTACCGTGTTTGAAAAATAATTCTCTTGCATGTTTAACATCAGCAACACTGCTTTTGTTTGAGTTAAAAATTATTTTTCCAACATTAGCAAACATATTTTCATTTTGTTTAGCTATTTGATTAACAAAACCACCTTTAATTTTATCTATGTTTGGAACGCCATGTTCATATATTGCTCTTGCTTTTGCATAATCAGAACTGGCACTATCCATATTACCTAAAAGACTTTCTTTAATTTTTGCAAAATTAACAATATTTCCTTTAGCAATAGATGTATCTGTTTTACCAGCAGAATTAAGTATTTGATCTATTTCTTTTTTAACCATATCTAATGATTTTAAAGATGAATTAGGAACCACGATTACATCACCTTGAAGATCTCTAACTTCGTTAAACAACATACTTTTTACATTTTGTAATTTAGAAAGAGTATTTCCTTTTGAAACTTTAATTAATTCATCAATAAGATTAATGGTACTTGAAACATCAACATTATTAACTTGAAATGCTTTATTATAAAATGCTTTAGATTTATCAATAAGTATTCTTTCTTCACCTTTTATAATTGCATTTGCACCTATAATACTTTCTTTAAATGCTAAATCAGGTGCTATTTCTTTTTCTGATATATTGACAAATAATTTATATACAGCATCTTTAACTTCACCATTTCGCATGTTATAAAATGCATTTAAAATTTCATCTGAATTTGGTTTATTAGCTAAAAGTTTTTGTAATTTAATTAATCGTGGATCACCACTAGATTCAGCGTGCGTTAATGAAATTTTATATTTTTTAGATAAAATATCAATTTTGTTTTTTATATCAGTATTATATTTTTGAAATTTATCACCAATTTTAAAATTCTTAATTCTTGCGGGTAATTTACTTATAACTTTTTTAATAGCGGGATTAAGTAACCAATTTGCTGATAATTGACCCCCAAGTTCAACAAGACCAGCACCTCCAATGTGTAATGCTCTTTTTTCTATTGGCAATTCTTCACCTGTTAATTTGTGAGATAAGGCTTGTCTAAAACTTTCGCCCGCCACTCCTGATCCACCAGCAATAATTGGATTTCCTCCACTCATTATTGCACCTCCTGTACCAGCAACAATTGGTATTGATGGTCCTACGGCTCTTGAAACCCATTCATCTATATTTGCTGGATTACTTTTTACAGCAGAAAAATTAGGTGTTGCCCAATATAATTTTTGGTCATTGCCTAAATAATAAATTCTACCATCTTGTTGACCAAATCGCCCTATTGCTTCATTAATAGGCATGTTAGGAAATTTACTTTTTGCATATGCTTTAACAGAATAAAAACTATCATGCGGTAAAGATCCAACAGCTATACCAGTATTATCAATGTAATTATTTTCATGTATTTCTGGGTACATGTTTGTAATTTTTCCCGCTTTGGTTTCAGTATTTCCTAAATCCACATTACCCAATGCACTTGTATCGTCTTTTAAGACTGGACCTTCAGGAATTTCTAGTTGTTCATTTTGAATTTCAGTTGCCCAATCTTTAGCTATTGCAGTTCCCATTATCTTATATTCTCCAATGTAAAGATATTGTTATCTGGATTACCAAACATTAATAATTTTAATTGTCTTTTGACTTCTGCGTCTATTTCTTCTTCTGATTTAAACTCCCAGTTTTCATCAGCTTTTAATTCTGTTTTAATTTCATTACCTATATCATTAACGTATTTATCAACGCTTGATAAACTCATTATAGCTTCTGGGTCTAAATTACCATTAGCATCTGTTGGTATATTTAAACCTGAACGTAAAATTAAATTATAACGGATTGTTGATTTCATCGCGTTATTTAAAATACCATTTAGTTTAGCTTCGTATTCCGTAGGTGATAATTTTCTTGGATCAGCAAAACCTTTTAAAATACGTTCAGCTTCCTTTTCTGACATTTGCGCGCCTGTGATACTTTTAATGTAAGCATTTGTCATTTCCCATGATTTTTGCTCCCATTCAGAATATGCTGTAATTAATTTTTTATCTTCTTCTGAAATGTCACCAACCCAATCACCTAAACCATCTTTTATTTTTAAATAATTAATTTTCAATTTTGTAGGTAATTGACTAAATTCTGGTTTATATAATTCTTTTATTTCTTTAAATCCTTCAAAATTAACACTGTTATTAATTATTTGTTGTTCAAGATTTTTCTTAGTTCCTTTTTCCACAGAACTAGAAGCAGAACCACCAATTTGCAGTGTGGTTGAACCATCAGCACCAGTAGTAAATGTTATATTCTGACCATTCATTTTAGCCAAAACGTAATCTTGTTTTTCCTCTAATGTTAATTCACGTTTTATAATATTTTCAAAGTCACGAATATTTTTAGCAAAAGTTCCTTCTTTGTCAGGAATTTTATAAGAATTTGGATTAGCTAAAATATCTTTAACACTAACATACTGTTTTAATGGATCACCTTTAGTATCTAATAATGGTTTAGTATAATTACTATCCTTATCCATAACTACCATTTCTTTAACACTAGGAACTTTATTTAAATTCTTTTGTTTGTTCATGTAAAGATCAGCAATAAACTTAGAACCTTCCACATGTCCTAATGTTAAGGCAAATGCTTTTTCTTCATTATTTAAAAAATCACTTGCAATTAAACTATTAAAATTTTCTTTATTTTGTATTGAGTCTTTTAATGCTGTTGTTGTTTGTAGTTGTTTTGTTGCTCTATCAATAGCTTTGTCATAAGTATTCATTCCTGAACTAACGCTATCACTTAATATCATAGCAGGATTAATATTTTCTGTTGCTGGACGAGGACCAGATAAAGCTATTGCTCTTAAACCAGCATCTAATAAACCCCTACCTCTTGCTCTTTTAACCGCATCAATACCGAGTAAATTTGCTGTTGGATTATTTGTTAGATCAGGAAATAATAATTTTTCTAAAGCACCCATTTATGCAGAACCCAATCCGCCTAATAAAGCACCACCCCATAAGTATGGATTAGCCGAACCTGTTGCACCAAGCATTTCATAAATACCAGCACCAGTAGAAGCACCACCCAACATTCCCATAATAGGATTTTTGGTCATAGGTGTTATTGTGGATTGTGATGTTCCAAAAGGACCACCAACACTTGCTTGATATTCTCTTAACTTTTCGTATGGTTTACGTTGTTCAAATTCATAACGTTTCATTGCATCACCAAGCATACGTTGTGATAGTTCTTCTCTTGCACCACCGACTGTTTGCAGTTTAGAAATATCTGAATAATCCATTTCACCTAATGCTGGTGCTTTCAATGCCATGGAGTCCATAACAGCACGTTCTCTGTTATAATTATCAGCATAAACTTTATTAGATAAGTCACCTAAAGAGTCTGCCAATACGCCTGTATGCGCGCCTGAACCATATCTTCCACCTTGTGCAACATTGGAATTTACTCCTGTTGTGACTTTATCAGCCATTGTATTAAATAAATTATTTACATAAGGATTTGTTGCAGGATTTAAAAAGGCACCTGACATAACGTTATCAGCGTATGTTTGTGATTTTGGTAAAAGGGGATTACCTTGTAAGGCTCTTGCTTTTGCTAATTGTAAAGCTGTTTCTGTTTCATTGGCAAAAGGCACATAGGTAGCATTTGGATAATAACTTGGAACATTCGCTTGATTAAATAATTCTTCCGCACGTTCAAAACCTTTTTCTAAATATGGTGATTGAACTTTCCACGGTTCCGTAATTGTTTGTGTTGTTTGTGTCCCTGCACTTTTACTCATTTTAATTCCTTTGTCATAACAATATGTTTTGCTTCATAATCCTTTAGTTTTTTAATCCATCCTCTGCGTCCGACTAATTCGATACGTTTGCAATTATTTTGTTTGGACCATTCTTCTACTTGTTTTGTCATTTCATCTAACCAAAGATGTAATTTAGATCCGCCAGCTAAAAACCAACGGCATACTTTAAATTTAGGATATTCAATTATCTGGGTTAATACTGCTGACTCTACTTTGTCTTTCCAGCTTATCCATAATTGCATATCTTTTTTTAAAATACCGTCTAATAAATTTCTTCCATCATAGGAAAAGTCATCATAAACAATGGCTTTCATCAATAATGGTTCTACTTGTCCCCATATAGCTTGTACGTTCTGCGGGGGAACATAAGAAATTATTCTATCCGATGACGATGTATTTGTACGTTCTGTCTGTTTGACCATTGTTTGCATGTGTTAAGGTTGCTGTTTGTTTCCCTTGCGCGGAAACATATAAACTCGTCATTCCTGCCGACGCATTAGACGTAGTAGGCATAAAGACTATAACACTATCTCCTCCCAAACGTTTATCTAACAAAGTAGTTGTCGTTTGTGATGCTGTTAGTGTTATTGATCCTGTTGAGTTTAATTTTCCATCTAAGGAATTGTTAACTACAATGGCTAGTTGTCGTCGATGTTCTTCTTCTACGGGATTGGATAATGGTACAGCTTGAAACTGATTAGCCATTACCTTCTTCCTTCGGGTCTTGCATCAACATCAACACCCTGCATATTCGTAAAGTTTCCATTTACGATAACTCTTAATCGGTGATACCTTGAATTAGATCTAAGAGGACAATCACCTGATGATTTAACTGTTACTGCGCTTCCTGTTGTTACTGCGTCTGCTTGGGAAGAACGATTAATCGGTGTTACCGTAATTGTTGTGTTTTCCCCGTTAGCATCCACTATTGGTCTAGCGTTAATCAGTGTAGATCTTTTACCTTCAGCACCTTCAAATTCTGTTGTATCGACGGTAGCGGTCATTGACCCACCCATAAATTTACCAAACTTTTTAGCACTCGAAAATCCTGCTAAACCAAGTACACCTTCTTGATAAAAATATGAGTCTAAAGGTTTTGGTAAATCATCTAATGACCCTAATACATCTAAACTTTCTAATGTTGTAAATGCTTCTTGGGAAGCTGTACCAATAAAATCTAAATCTTGTCCTGAACAAGTTGACCATGAGTCAGTTGCGTAATTATAAACAAGCATTTTATTATTAATTGTACTAGAACCAGTAGCACCAGAACCACGATAAGAAACAACATATAAACTGTTGTTAGTATCAATAGCCGAACAAATTCCATCAAAGTTTGACGATAAGTCCTCAAAAAAGAATTCATCAATTTTACCTTTAGATATTGGTGTAATTTTTGAACCGTTGGTAATTTTATAAAATCCATCTTGTGATAAAAAGAATATATCACTACCTACATTAGCAATAGATTTAGGTGCAAAGGCACCTATATTATCTGCTACTTTAGAAAACTGAAAGATTAATGGAGTACCAACAAAATCGGCTCTCCAAATTGCTTTATCCGTAAAAATAACACCAAAAGACTCACCGCCCACAATACCTTGAATATTACCAGTATCAGGTAAATCCTGATAGTCTGACATAGTAGTTTGTGATACCGTGAATGTGGTTGGATCATTTATCCCTGACCATTTGACGCGGTTTGAATACGTTGTACTGCTTTCTACTGTATAACCAGTAAAAACAAAATCTCTTATAACTGCAACATATTTAGCTTTTAATGATACTAAATCAGCAAAAGCGGAAGATGTTCCTTCTACAAAAGATTGAATATTATCGGCAAAGTTAGTAGCAATAACCCTGCTACCAAATTGACAGAAGGACCAAAAGTCACGAGCATTTTCCGTAGTTGCATTACTATAACCTCCTGATTTTGATTTATCAATAAAGACAATACTAGAGTTCATTTGATATAACTTAGTAGCATCACCACAATAATTAGTTGTTCCTGATGCACTTAGTTGTGTATGTAATCCTACGGCTGGTCCTGTTAAAGCTGTTGTTGTTAATTCTGTAAATGATGGAAAACTTTTATATCCTTTTGCTAAAGGTATAACGTTATCTACTTTCATGCTTCCTCTATTTTGAAAAGAAGGCATGTCAGACATTAACTGCCCAAACTCAATCATGCAACACTCTTAGCAGTCATTTGCAATGGACCTGATGAATGTCGTCCTACCTCATCTGATGCATTAGCCACTTTAACTGCTTCCCTATATAATTCTGCCCATACTCCTAAACGTTCATCTTGCATTAAAAAAGGTGCTGACTCTAACAAAGATGCATACAAATATAAATCTGGATGATTTGTTAAAATTGCATTTGATGTATTACTATCACTTAATGCAGTTGGTTTAGAATAATACGCCCACTCAATTGAATAACTACTATCAGGAGTTGGACCAAAGTATAATTTTTCACCTATAACAGTTTGATAAATGGGTTCTCCACTTGTTACACCGCCATAGTTTCTTGTTAATTCAAAAGGTGACATGTAACGTAATACAATTTTAGGTGTTGTATTTAATGCTACATATCTAAATTCTAAAAAATTAGTTGGCAAGGCAAGATAGTTAGTACCACCTGTTGCTGTTGATGTTCCCACGTTTTCCATGATGCGTAGTCTTAGATCTCTACCATGTCTTGCTTCTGCTAAAGCAATAAAATCTGGAATGTATGATGTTAAATCATCGCGGTTTAAATAATTAGCAATTGATGTTTTTAAATTTGCAAAAGTATCTAAAGCCATTATATATCACCGTGCCATGTTCTAAAATATTGAAATTCATTACTGTTTAATTTTTGTTGAATTTTTTTCCAATCATTAGGATCAAAAAAATTTATTCCTTCTTTACGCCATTGATCAATAACTACTCTAGGAATACATGCAACATGCTTCATAAAATTTCCACTTTGATCTATGTGGTTCATTTCTATTTTATTTGCATTTAAAATAGGTTCTATATCCTGCTCTTGATATAAAGTTGTTTTATCCTCTGCTTCGTCATAATGAAAATATTGTCGCACATCTGATGGATTAAACGGTCTATTTAATGGTGTTAAATCGGGCATATTTTCCTTGTTTTCTGCGTTTTTTTAGTTATTTTAATTATTTATTTGACATATAACATTGTTATAGGATATAACATCGTTAAATAAACAAGAAGGATAAACGATGAAACTAATATCAAATAATAACGAACTTGTAAGAAGTGCTAAAAAATCTCATGTTCAAATATATGATTATTTATCTAACAAAACATCTGCTCATGCAGTTTATAAAGATAAAGCAACTAATAAAGAATATTTAGTTGATATTAATATTACCGATGAAAAAAATATTAAAATTAATAATATTGAACAAATAAAGGACGGGGAATAATCCCCGTTTATAACCTAAAGGAATAATTATGAAAAAATATATTGATAAATTAAATCCTACTTTCAAATTAATGACTTTAGAAAATTCAGATCATTCTGCGAATTACCAAAAACAAATTAGAAGAAATAATGACAATCATAATAATTGTTGTTCTATTTGTGGTAAATGGACTCCCAGACCTACAAATCATTTTTATATGGTTTTAGGTGGTGGAACCTATTGTCATCCAGATCATATTGAATATTATTATCATAATGATGCTGGTTTAATTGGCGTTCAACCAGTTGGTTCTGAATGTGCAAAAAAAATATCAGATGAATTAAAAGAATTTCTTGTTACCTCTAAAGATTTTGATTTTTTAAAAGAGGGGGAGTAAAAACTCCCCCCCTACATTAATTACGATACTGTATTATCAAATACTCCACCACTAGCTTTTTCATTTTCACTAATTAGTGTGTATTCAACGATTAACTGAGATTTAGATGAGTCACCAGTTACCGACAAGTCTTGTGTAGTGAATGGTCTTAAATAACCAATCGCCCATTTATCTTGTTCTAGTATCAGTAAGTCTCTTGTTCTCACTAATCTGTTTGGAATTACTTTCATTGAGCCGTAGTCACTACGGTACACATCAAAGTAATCTCCGATAGTTGCATTGTTATCGACAACGCTTCTAGTAGCATCTGCTCTACCAGTAAAAGCATTCATTGCTCTTTTGTTAAAAGCACCAACATGTATCACATCGGGATTTCCCCCAGATGCAAAAATCAAGTCTAATGCACTTCTAAAGATAGTTTCAGTCAATGCTCTTTGGGTTCCATCAGTTCGGGCATCGGTCCCGTTTCCTGCTGGGGAAGCTGGTGAACCAGCCGCGCCCATGATGTCATTTGTTGCTATCCAACTTTGAACGGAACCTAGTTCCCTCGCTGTTGATGCGTTTCCTGCAACACGCCCGTTGTTTAATCCAATCATTGCGTGTTCCATGTCTTTTTTTAGTTCTTTAGATTTGTGAAGCATTTGGAACGCTTTTTCTTTTTTACGTCCTGCTCTGTTCACTGCATCTAAAGTATTAGATACCACTACAGTTTTGTCAGAAATTTGAGTATAGTTTCCAACTCTTGTAGTTGTTAAAGAAGCGTCTAATGTCGCTTCATCACCTTCAATAACTTTGTTATCGGCAACGGCACTTACAATGTTGTTATCGTGAATTTTTTAATTATCACTTCTATATATTGCTATATAGTTCGGACTATATCATCAATCTTTCGATTGTTCGGCACTCTTGGATGGATTATTTTTTCATCACCATCTAGTCTCTGAACCTTCTACATCTGTTGAATTATGTAGCTTGGCTTCTGATTGTCCCAATGGGAGTTTCCAGAAATTCACCGAATTTTTACACCTTAATAGGTGGCACTAAATTAATGCTAAAGTTTGCCATTCGTGAAAAGTATTTGTCACTTTTTCAGTTTTCAACCCACTTAAAAATGGAGTTTCTGTAACTGCCACTAATGAGATTAGGTTCGTCAAATCTTCACGATTACCGATGCTGTCATAAGACATTATGTTAACGTTAAGGTTCTTTATCCTTAACTTCTATCATTTTATATATAGTGATAGTTCAGACTATATCTTAACCTTTCGGTCTTGGGATTTCGTGGAGAGATTATTGTTGGTACTCACTCTCTAGTCGTTACACCTTCTATGAAACTTAAAACCTTCATAGCTTGGCACGGTATTATCCATTTCAGGACGTTCACCGTTTAACCCAATTTTACTTCAACTACTTATTTAATCGAAGGTATTGGTTGGCTGTGCCATTGTTTTACCTTTCTAATTTAAAACATTCATAAACGCATCTAGCATGTCACCTGACTTACCAGACTTAGCGCGTTTAATTGCATCTTTGCGACGTTCGTAGTTAGCATCATCTTTGGAAACTGAAACACCAGACTTAGAAACTTTTGGAACATTTTTTACTTTTTTGTCACCAAGTTTAGCTTTCTTTAATTGATTATATTTCATGCCTTCTATCGCTACCATGACGGTACGATGGTCGGTTAACATGCTTAATTCTTGATCGCTAAATCCAATTTCATTTAAGTAATTTTTAACGCCCGATTGCACTTTCCCCCTTTTAACGGGATCAGCAAAATCAGGAACTTTTTCACTTAACATATTACTTTGTGTCGTAACATATTCAGCGTACTTTTTCTTTTGTTCCTCTTGTTGTTTTGTTTCTATTGACTTTAATTCATTTTCCGCTTGTTGACGCACTTCTTTTTTCTTATCTGACTCTGCTTTCATTCTAACATATTCAATAGGATCATCGTTATACACTTGGTCCCAATCTATGTTATCATCCTGCTTATCAGAATTGATAAAAGATTTTAATTTAACTGCGTAATCATCGCGTTCTTTTTTTACCGCTTCCATTTCAGTTTGCGTTTTAGAACGTTCATTTTCTAAATTTTTACGTTCGGTTGCTAGCTGATTTGTCTTAGTTGAGTAATCGCGTTGACGGCTATATCCATTTTTAAGTTCTTCAAGGTTAACTTTTTCATCTTGTCCGTTTATTTTAACGGAATAAAGTTCCTCGGTCCCTTCTGCTGGGGAGTTGTCAGCTTCCTCTAGTTCCAGATCATCTGGCGTTGGTTCATCGGCGGGTGCGTCTGGTTGTGCTTTCGCGTCCTGTTCACCTTCTGATGTCGGTTGTTCGTTCTCTGCGGTTAGTAAGTTCTCGAACTGACCTAATAAGTTTTCTTTAACCTCTGGTTCTGCAACCTTTGGTTCTTCAGTAACCGCAGTTTCCTGAGTAGGATTGTCTGCCATGTTTTACCTTTATTTTTTTAATAATTTACCAGTCTCCATTATGGATTTTAACTGGTTTAAAACCGACTCATGCATCTTTATCATAAGATAAAGTTTTTCGCGTGCTTCGGTATCTCGAATAGGACTATTAACTAATTCGTTCATCAGTTCTATTCGTAACTTTTCATTCGCTTCCTTAAAAATAGAATGCTCTAAAATCTTTTTTGCTTCTTCAGATCTTTTTAATTCTTGCTCTTTATCCACTATCTACCTTTATAAAAACCACCAAGACTTGTTGACCATCCTGACCCACTGCTTTTGTTGTATTTTTTTGAATCTCTATCAGCTAAATTTCTTGCTATATTTTTAGCAATAGCGGATTTATAAGCCGTGTCGTCTCTTTGTCCTTCTTTATTTAATAAAGAACTTTTATAACGTTTATATTTTTTACTTCTTTTAACATTAATTGGTGTTCCACCTTGTCCTGAATTAACTTGTTGCGTTGGAGATTGATAACCTTGTCCACTCCCTTGTGTTCCTTTACCTAAAGTATTAAGCAATTCATTAACAGTTTTTCCTTTAATTGCTTTATTGGTTGAGCCACCAATAATTACATCACCAACCTGTTTTAAATAATTTTCAGGAGTAAATTGTGTAAATAAATCTCCACTTAGTTCTCCAAAAGCCAAAGGATTATCAGCAAAATGTTGTGATATAGTTTGATCTATTAAAGTTTTTATAGCTTTATCATATTTTGCTTCTCTCCTTTTAGGACCACCAAATAAAGTATCAAAAATTTGAAACCATCCAAATCCACCTCCTTTACTGGGGTCAAAAGTATAAATAGGATTTCCATCTTTATCTTTGCCTGTTTTGTATTTATTTACAAATTGATCAGCACTCCACGGCTCAGACATATCTTTTTTCATTTTTCTAAGTATTCTTTCACTTTCAGTAAGCGGAACTTCGTTTTCATCATCCCTTGTATTATTATCCATGTTTATACAAAATGGATGATCAACGTTTTCTTCAAGAGAACAAAAAACCCCTAAATCAAAAGCATTTTCAGGAACATCTGGGTCAGGAATAGGATCTGTACTCCATTCATACGGTGTTGCTGTTGCAAAATCCATTGGTACCGCACCTAAAGTTGTCCCTTGTCCGCTTGCAATATCAGAAAATAATAATGAATCTTGAAAAGGAATAAAATTAGCCATTATAATGTACCTATTTGTGCTTTCTTATTAATTTTTTCTCGTTCAATTTGAATTTCAGCTACCATTTCTTCTTGTTTTAATTTTATTTCTGCTATCATTTCCTGTTTCTTTAATTCTAGTTCAGCTTCCATTTTTTCTTTTCGCAATTGTAGATCTCCTATATTCTTTTCTCTATCCGCTTGTATTTGTTGCTGTGTTGCAATTAACAATGGATTATCCTGCATTGGATCTTTTTTCTGTTCAGGCGGTTGTGTTTCTGGATTAACAAAAAATTCTTGCGGGGATTTAAACCCTGCATTGTGAACCATTCTTTCCAGTGTATTATAAATTGTTTGTTCATTTGCCAATCTACTACCTGACATTAAGATCTCTTTTTGAATACCTAAAATTTGTCCTAAAACTTGTAAACGTTGTTCATGTGTTCCCGTTCCTAACCCCACGTTTATTGTTAAATTAAATTTATTTTTCCACTCTCTTGGGTCTATTGGAACGTATTTATTTCTTATTTTAATTATTCTTTTATGATCTTGATATTGTGTTGTCAGTTGTAATAAACAATTCATTAGATCTTTAATTCCTGTTTCTGCAAACACTCTCGCAATCGTTTCAATACGTTGCCCTGCTGATTGCATTGCTTCTCTTACACCTGTTGCGGTTGTATGAGATTTTTGAATTGTGTTTGGATCTAAACCTTGTTGTAATCTGTTTATGCCTGAACGTTGTTCTTTTATTTGATCGACTTTCTCAATCATTGCCAAGCCTTCTTGCATAAAGTTTTGCGCCTGTAATGGCACAACAGCGTTTGGTGATTTAACTCTAACTATATTTCCTGCTCTGGATTGTAGTAAATCATCCAAATTAACCATTCCGTCCTGCGCTAAAACCCTAGAATTATTCATAAGGAAAGCGTTGTCCAAGCACTGTCTTAGCAACACTGACTTTATTTGCTGGATGTCCATAACGAGGTCTGCAACACTCATTCCAAATAAACGATGCGGATTAATAATCGGTGTTATCGTTGAAAAAGGAATATAACTTATTTCTTCTACATCCAAAATTTCATTCGTATCACCAACAGTAACCACTTTTAATAATTCGGCTACTCCGTCATTATCAATATCGGTGCGGATATAATTTTCCATGTAAAGAATTTCACGCATAGATGGATCAGCGTTTTCATCCATATTACTTTCTTCATTAAACATGTTACGGCTTAATGTTTCTTCATTCCATGTGGAATTTGCGTAAGATGGTAGATCTTCTATTTTTTTTCTATCAAAACCTTCACCAATTAATTCTGATACCGTCTTTTTTAACCGATGCGCTACATATGGCGCATCCACTAAATTTTTTGCTCTTTTGGAAACAAGCATTTCTTCGGGAGGAACGTTTTCTATGCAAATTTTTCCTGATGATGATTTTCTTTTAACCTTAACATTAAATGTTACTTGATTATCAGGTAATTCACCCTGTTCCGTCATCACCATTTTTTCTTCTAAAACTTCTTCGACGCTTATAACTTCAACGTCATCATCAACCAATAAAGCCTGATATTCTATCTCTGTTAAACCTTTATAACTCTCTTTAATAAATTCATCTTCATACTTGTAATAATGCTTAATAAATCCATTTTTTTGAATTAATGCATCTTTGAACCAAGTATAAAATATTTGCCATCCATCATTATCCTTCATGATGATATGGTTTATGTATTCTGTTGCCTGTTTGGATGCTTCTTCATCTTCCTCAGATACAGGCTCAAATTTAACTATATCGTCTCCTGCTGTGAATATTCTGAGTAAACTGGGGAGAACACTCTCAACAGCTTCCAGCACATCAGAGGATATAACCTGAGATCTGCCTTCTACCTCATTACCAAAAGGTTCTGAATTATAATAATCTAAGGCTAGGCTTCGTTCTTGGACCAATTTACCGTTCTGATACCCTAAAGCATCAGTAATTTCGCGCGTAATGGTTCCTTTTAACTCAGCTTCTTTTTTTTTATTTAATTTCATTGATTATTATTTCTTTATAGTGTAACGTTGTTATATGACTAAAACAAAATTTAGAAAATTTTTAAAATATCTCGGTATTAGCCAAGGTCAATTGGCTAGGGAGTCAGGTCAAACAAGAACGAGCATCGGTAATTATTTCAATGGTCGTCGTCCCATCAATACGTTGATGGCGTGGGGTCTGAACCTGAAGGTTGAGAACGAGGATCTTAAAAAGAAAAATACTAAACTATCCCAGAAGGTCCATACTTTAAATCAGAGGACCAAGAACTAGACTCGTTTAATCCGATTGCCATATATCTCATGGCATCACAGCTATTTGACTCTGTTCCGTGGTGTGGGGTAGAGGTGATTTCTCCTAATTGATTTGTTTTCCATCTATATTGCTTTAGGCAATTAACTAAGTAATCACATTTATCCTTATCCAGCCATACTCTTTTCAGGACCATTCTCAGAGCATTAATACCTTCTTCTACCTTTAACTTAGGTACGGCTTGTATAAACCATCCTAAATTGGAAGCTATCTCTTGCCTGCTTTTTCCTGATCCTAACTCAGTAACGACAATATCATGCCCTGCAAAGTGATTATCATAGGTATAAGGGAGTTCCTTTAACTTATTAGCGTAATATTCTATACTTTCTCCTGATCCTTCTAAATGATCAATTACATGTATAGCTGAACCCTGTTTTTGAATAAATACGATGCTGAAAGCATCCCTGAACCCAATATCCGAAAACGTGGTTACGGGCAATTCTGGAATATGCGGGACTTTTGTAATTCTGTTTTCATCCTCTACTAATTGCATCGATTTTGAATAAATTCCATTTACAACCCCAGCATCAAAATCAACCATAAATTCAGTTGCAAATTCTTCAGGACTCATCATTAATCTTAGATTTTCCAATTCATCCTTTGGAATAATTTTTGTATCTTCCACGGTGTATTTTTTAATAAACCAATCTTTCTTGCCTTGGTTCTTCATATACATTTGATAAAAGAAATTATGACCTGAAGGGGTCCCAATAGCAATTAACCATCCTGAATTTTTATCCATTTGGTGCCTATCGACTAATGCAGGACGTAGAACCTTATTTAACAGGTCCTTATGAAGTAACTGTGTTTCATCTAAGCCTACACCGTCAGCATAAATTCCACGAATGGAGTCAACACTAGATCCATCAGCGCCTAATAATTGTATTCTTCTTCCCCCCACCATATCACAGCGTAATTCGGTTTCATGATACGTTGTATTAGGGATATTTTTTGTTAAAAATTTTAATGTATCCCAATGTATCTTCTTCACCTGTGAATAGGTAGCCGATATAATATAATACCTAGGATTAGGTAATGTGCATTGAAAACATTTTTTTAATGTTTGTGCCAATAGCCAGTAGCTTTTGCCAAATCTTCTATGACACGGAATTACATTAAAGCGTTTTACTTTTTTATGTAACTGTGCCTGATGTTTTCTAGGCTTGTAAGGTATTGTTACGTTGGTCATTCATACTTTCTACGGGAAGAAATAAAAAAAAGGACTTATATTTCTATAAATCCCTTTTTTCGTGATGTGCATAGACTCCGTGTAAGAAACTATGTTTAC
>Ga0208299_1001332_pt1 | contig 18772 bp, 20 predicted proteins | sample 15_taG_FD_184089 | JGI IMG/M metagenome (GOLD analysis project Ga0208299, IMG submission 184089) | Marine viral communities from the Subarctic Pacific Ocean - 15_ETSP_OMZ_AT15312 metaG (SPAdes) (version 2) | ecosystem: Environmental > Aquatic > Marine > Oceanic | place: Pacific Ocean | collected...
AAAGACGGCAAGAAGTTGTTTTCTGCCCAGAATAAGACTGATATCTACAACTTCGCTATCAGGGCGGCTGCTACCCTCAGTCATGAGGAACAATATGCTGACAATGTGAAACAGCGAATCAAGAGAGGATTCCGTACCATTGAACAGCGTGAAAGCAAGAGCAAGTTCGTAACCACAATGCTGCGTCCACAGGATGCAAAGAAGCAGACAATCAGGACAACTGGCGGAAGGGAGATCGATCAAGAGACATTGAATCGTATCGAACGTCTGCACCCTGAGTTGTTAGAAAGTAACGAGTAATCACGGCCAACGTGCCGAATAAAGCCATGTCATGATGGTTGGGGAGTCGAGATGTAAAAGTCTTGGCTCCCCTTTTCTATTGCCAATCAATTTTTAAGTAAAATGAGCGACAAATTCTGTTGCCAATCAAAAAGAAACATCAAACCAAAAGGAGAGTATGAATACCCAAGAGCTAGAGAGAATAAAGAATGAAATAGTTAGAAGCAACAACGACAGGATAAGAAAAGAAACTCAGGGCATAATAGCAGGAGTTTGTTTTGCTATGCTTATCCTTATTGCACTAGGTCTATACACCTACGCGCTAGTCCAGAAGATAGGAGGATGATGTGAGTGAGGAATCAATTCTAAATACAATCAAGATACTAAGACATGAGATAGAATCCTTAAAGAAGGAACTCAGACAGTCTCAAAGGGCTAGTGTCCTGATGTACCGAAAGGCTGGTGAAAGATGCGACCAGATCGAACAGCATATAAACATGAGATACAAACCAGAGCAAGAGCTACCGCCAGACTTGTTGGAAGCAGCAGATGGACAGGAGTTTTTTGATGGATACGAACCAAGGGTAATAAAATGAGCGAAGAATTAGGAAGAGATATGGGCCTACTTAAAAGAGTAGAAAGCCTAGAGAAAACAGTAGAGGGAACTAACGCTGCATTGCAGATGGTGGCCGAGCGCGTAGAGCTTGAGATAAACGGCATAAACACAGGCAGAAAGAAGGAAATGGATAAGCTGTTTAAGCACCTGTCTGCTGTAGACCTTGAACTCGTAAACCTTAGGTCTAGGCTGACAGAACTGGAAGAAGAGAAGAAGGCTGGACAGTTCCCTAGGCCAGACGATTACCTAAACAACGGAGGATTCCCGCAAAACTAGGAGGATTAAATGTTCAGATATCCAGATAGGACAAGGCGGCTGAAGTTTGTTGAGCCGGACATTTGGCCATTCAAGCCGTTTCCTGCTACAACAGCAGCCCTAACCAAACAAGAAATCCTTGAGACGATAAGGCTGGATAGTAAACTAAAGGAACTGGATGAATTAGAGGATAAGCTATTATCAGAACTCTATCTCCAGACATCTCCAGACATCTCCGTAATACTCACAAGAGAATAGAATAGAATAGAATAGAATAGAATAGAATATATTATATATAAGAGAGTGCGTACAGGGCACAGAAGAAGATAACTATTATAGCGATCTCTGCTAGCACCTGATAAGGAGAGGGTGTAGGCATATTAAACCTTGTACGCAATGACTAGAACACCAGCGGCCATGATTAGGTTACAAGCTGAGTCTAGTAGAGCCATGATTAATCCTAGTTCATTCATATAACATAAGACGCTAGTGTGTATGAATAACTTACAAACAATCTTACGCTCACCCTATCCCTATCGACTCCTTTACAAAAAATACAGATAGGTTCTTCATAATTTAGGGTGAGACAATTTCAAATAAACAAAAGGAATAAAATGCAGATACTACAGATAAACGGTAAGGATGTTAAACGATTCCCTGCCAATTCAAAAGAGTCTCCGCTAAGGGCATTGCTTGAAGCTGGATGGGATAACCCAGAAGGACAGGCAAGACTGTTGACGGAGATAAGCACACCTGAGGGCAAGCTAAGACTTAGATCAGTGTATTCAGAGGAGGATACAAGGAAGGTTGCCAATGAAATACTAGATGAAAGGGAGAGTAATGAATAAGAAAAACGCACACGTTGCAATGGAGAAGAACATCTGTTTAGCAACGGGGAAGGAATATGAAACAGGATCACTCCTACTCGCAACAAGATACCACAACGGTGAATCAGTTGTAGACTTGGAGGGAACCAATAAAAGAACTGGCTTTGACAATAACATAACAGGCAACGGCTTTTGCCCAGAAGTTCAGAAGAAACTGGATAAAGGGTATGTTGTTCTGGTTGTTATTGATTCAGAGAAGTCAGGCATAGGCGAGAACCGATCTACAGTTCAGCCGGATGAGCCATACAGGACAGGAGAGATTATCTACATGAAGAAGGATGTGTCAGATAAGTTCTTCGATAAAGGAATAGAGACAATAGCCTTCATAGACGAGGAGGTAGCTGAAGCAATAAAGGAAAGGATGCCAAATGAGTGAAAGAACACCGGAGAGAATAAGAGACACAGCAATAGACCTGTTCATAGACAGAGCGAATGCAAAGTTCAATGCGGGTCAGGAGGAGCACGGAGGAAACCTAGATAAACGCGTTAAGTTCAGAGACGTAGAAGATGAGATCATTGACTTATGGTTTTATGTTCAGTCCATGAAGAGGAAACATGAAACAGCATTAAGAACTGAAGCGGGACTCTATGGTAAGATTACTCTGCTGAAGAACGAACTGGATGCCGAGAAGAAGGCAACCGAATACTATAAGGAGCTAAGTAAAAGGTAATTAGGTAGCTGAGTAGGCTACTGCAACACCGTTCATGGCTGACTGTTACTGCAGGGTCAGTCGTGGGCGGTATGCAGTTGCTTGACCAGTAATCAAGTGACTCGGAAAGAAACCTATGAGAAAAAAGATAGAAACTATGGACGGAAACGCCCATGAATTAGTAGTCGAGGAGGATGTAATACAGAATCCGCGCACGGGAGAGCCTATACCTCAGATGAAAGGGTTGTACCGCAAGGACGATGGAGGATGCGTTGGTGTCCACTCTGACAAGTACAAGTACATACCCTACAGTGACATACATCAAGCTATCGACACTGAGATAGCAATAATATCTGAAGAGGCTGGCGGTAACGTATCACCAACATACTCATCATACCTACTGCCATACAAAGGTGTTGCTGGTGGAAGGTGCGTAATGAGGTGGGATGTTCCAGCAGTACAGACCGAGTGCATCAAGACAGGTGATGTGATTGGATTCTACTATGAATGCTCACCAGCCCATGACGGGACAGCAGGAGTACCATCTAGGACAGGAGGAACAAGAGTCGCCTGTCTTAACGGCATGGTAATGAATGAAGTCTCTATGGAAACAACCTTCAAACACTCAAAGAATGCTGACCACAGGAAGGTGATTAAGCACGTTCGGGCATCGCTTGAGGAGTTCAGAAAGTCTGTAATCAAGTACGGTGAGATGTTTAATAAGGAGATGAATACCCAAATCACTTGGGCTGAAGGTCACAACATGATAAGGAACCTGTTCAGCACGGACAAGGAAGATAGGGAGTCAGTCCAGAAACTATGGGAGCACCCAAGCGATTGGAGAGAAATCCCTGAAGACCGCAAGCCTGACTCAGCAAGAAGCTGGTATAATAGTCGTCAGTTTATAGAGCAAACCAACACTGAAATAAGCAGAGGAAGTGGACTGACTGAGCTATGGAAGCGACCGCTATCAACGCCTGAGATGCAAAGGGTTAACGTCGGTGACTTGCTTAACTGCATCACTGACCACCTGACACACGGGCAGGACAGCAACCTGTTCGCAGCACAAAGAAGTCAGAAGGCATTCAGTAAGATTCTGGACTTCGTTAGAAGCGACAAGGAATCCAACAGTGCAAGGAAGTTCATAAGCGCACCACCAAAGAGGACGCGTGGATTCCCTGCTCCTAAAGAAACCAACCCGTTAGTTGTATTAAGCCACAACCCAGACGCGTTGAGCTAAAAGAAAAGAGGAGGGCAGGGGGCTGTAGCGAGCCAAATTTCCCTGCCCTCCTCAGGAGGTGACAAGCGAGGAGTCGCCTTAATCTATAACGACTAGAGAAAGGATAATCAAATGGAAGTTATTAAGCAAACATCTTGGGTACTTCCCTTAATCATAGAGGCGAGAGTTCTTGAGATAAAGGATCACAGAGTTGAAGACCTTATACAGTTCCATGTCATAACTAGAGAGGGGAACCCCGCTGGCCCACGGCTACTCAGGGGTGATAGCAGCCCATCCATAGAAGATTGGGGGCCATTCGGTGAGTTTGAGCAAGCTGAGAAGTTAAAGAACAGGCTCACTGCTCATCTGGAAAAGGAAGAGGATAAGAAAGCAAAGAGAACGAGGAGGAAGAAATGAAAGTAAAGGAATTAAAAATTCAATACGATATTGAGTATCGCAAAAAGAACCCAATAAAGTGCAAAGAGAATAAAAGAAAATACTATTACGAAAACCAAAAAAAATGTTGCGAATACTCTAAGAAATGGGTGGAAGAAAACAAAGAAAGACATAAAAAGAACGTAAAGGCATACGCAGAAAAAAACAAAGAACAACTAAAAGAATATAAGAAACAATATAGACAAGAGAATCTAAAAGAAATCCTAAAGAAAGGGGCAGAATATCGTAAAAGAATAAAGTCAGACCCTAAACTAAAAAAGAAAGAGGCTGAGTATAAAAAGAAATGGGCCAAAGAAAACAGTGCAAAATGCATACTAAATGCCTCTTGGCATAGAGCCACAAAAAGAAACGCAATTCTGCCCTCTTCAGATTCTAATAAAATAAACGAAATACTATCAGAATGCAGAGCTAAGACTAAAAGATGTAAAAGAAAATATCACGTTGACCATATCATACCACTTCATATTGGAGGAGCACATCACCAAGATAACCTGAGAATAATAACAGCCTTAGCAAACCTCAAAAAACAGGGAAAATATATCCCAGAACTAGGGGGTGTTTGGGCAGACAACGAACTAGCAAAGAAGAACAGGAGGAAATACTGTAAATGAAAAAACTATTACTATTAATGTTAACGGGAATGTCGGTATCGGCACAGGTACACCATGTTAATATGATTTCACTGGAGATGGTGGAGGCATTGCGTCATGTGGAAAGCCGTGGCAGGAACGTGACGGGAGACTACGGACTAGCCAGAGGGCAGTGGCAATTCCATCGTATAGCTTGGAAGGATGTCAACCTCTACAGGGCTAGGCGTAAGATGTTAACATATTCCTACGACTTTGCATGGAAAGAGTCAGTGTCTAGGGTGTATGCTCACAACTATCTTCACATGCAGAGAGGCCGATTCATTAAAAGCCAGAAGAGGGAGCCGACAACATCAGAACTCTGGTATATGTGGAACTTGGGATATGATAAGTACGTTGTTCAGTGCAAGCTGGACTTAGATAAGCTACCAGTAGCCGATAGGGTTAGGACATGGAAGAAGTCACTGGAATTAAAGAACAAAATAAAGAAACTAATGGAGGATTAAATATGTCGCTATTAAACATGAAGTCGTGTGTCACTGAGGCACTGAATACAGCCAAGAGATACAAGGGTGGGGTGACTCAGGTTAGCCAGTCTTGGAAGGACGAACTTGAGCAGGATGTAAGGGTTATGATATTCAGGAAGGTGATGGCCCACAAAAAAGGCAAGACCCTGAAGCCGAATCAAGGGGTTTAATTGATCGAAATAAGTCCCTCTTGACAGGTAAATACAGGCGTATGTATAATGCGCGCCGTGACTACGATTAAAAAGAAACCCATATACAAGGACGGCAAGAAGATGAGGACTTACAGGCTCTCTGATGCCACCGTTGAGAGACTCAAAGAGTTATCCAAGGCAACAGGAAAGACCATGACTAAGGTTGTGGAAGAGTTAATACATTCAGCCGAGGTTGACGATGAACTCGAAACAGAAGGGAGCTAGGGGCGAGCGTCTCTGGAGGGATGTCATAAGGGCTCAGGGATACGAGGCAATCAGAGGGTGTCAGAATGCAGGGAGATTCGCAGGGGGGCAGGAAGCTCCCGATGTAATCACCAATCTGCCATTCCACTTTGAAGTAAAATTTGTAGAGAAACTAAACGTAAGCAACGCTATGGCTCAGGCTGTTGGCGATGCCGATAAGAAATTCCCAGTGGTAGCGCACAAGAAATCTAGGGAGGATTGGTTAGTGACAATGAACGCTGACCTGTTCTTCCAAATAGTACGGGGAGAAATCCCTATAACCGAAGAAGGAGAACAAGCAAGTGAGCGAAGAAAAAGAAACAACAGAGAGCAGTTCCAGTATCCCGATGGAGGATTACATAAAGGAACTGGAGAAATCAAACCAAGTCCTTAGCGACCAACTCGAAAGGGTTACATCTGCGAGGGAAGATTGGTCAACCCAAAGCGGAAGCGTTAAGGGTGTGGCAACTGCATTAGCAAAGGCGCAGCCTGATTGGTCTGGAGGCGTGATTGAAACGGGGAGGAACCCGCACTACAAGCGTGCCGATGGAACACCCAGCTCGTTTCAGCAGTTGTGTGATATGGTTGCCAAGGCTGGGCCTATACTGGCAAAGAACGGTCTAGCAGTAACTCAAGTTACAGTCCCTAAAGAGACAAGTGCTGGCGTTAGGATATTCCTAGTGACAACCGTAATGCACGGGGCAACTGATAGCTGGATTAGAAGCTACTGGCCTATGGCTCCTGAGAGGAAGGGGCAACAGGCACTAGCCAGTGAGCACACCTACTCGAAACGTCAGGGCTACGGAGGTGTTCTTGTAATACCCCCAGCCGAAGATGATGACGGTGAAGCATCCGAAGGAAGGGGTAACGCCTAATGAAACGGGGGCGTCCGGCAAGGGAAGACCACGCTGGGCGACCCCTAACTGTTAAAGACTGCGAGGAGTTCAATAGGGCTTTTCGCAAATGGTATAAGGAACGATATGGGAGTTATGACTACTTCAAACCTGTTCGGAAACGACGAGGAACCAAAGAAGGTGAACGCCCCGACGAGGCATCATCCTAGTTTGTCACCCTCTTCCTTTCCGTCAATGAGCACCTGCCCCTGCTATGTGTCCAAGAAGGATGCTAGTGGAGCGGCGTTAGAGAGAGGAAACAAACTACACCAACAACTAAGTGAGATACTAACGTCTTATGAAGTATGACGAAGAAGCCGTAACCACTGCGGAGTATATCCGTAAGGTGGCGAACGGAAAGAAGATAGAGTCAGAGGTGGAGGTTAGCCTAATGCGTGACGGCAAGGAGATAACCTACGGAACCTATGACGCATACTGCGAGGGACATCTATTCGACCTGAAGACAGGAAGGATGGAGAGAAACTATGTACCACAGATGGCCGTCTATGCAGCAGCTATCTGTCAGCGTGACGGTATCGACAAGATTGAGATTCACCTGATCTATTCAGCACTCAATAAGGTAGATAAGTTCACACTGACAAGAGAAGAAGCTGAAGGGATAGCCTTTAAGATAATAGATTCTGTTAATGATCCCACACGCAGCCCAAACACAAGCGAGTATTGTAACTGGTGCGGTAGACAAGAGATATGTTCCGCACTTAACGGTACTGCAATGACGGTTGCTAAGAAACAAGAGATGATACTTGAGTATGAGGTCAGCGCGATAACAAACCCTGAGACTATGGGTATGTTTAAGGATGTCGCTGCCGCCTGTTCGGTATTCATTGATATGGTTAAGAAAAAGAGCGAGGAGTTCGATGAGATAGATGGATGGAAGAAGTCCACCCGAAAGGGTTCAAGGAAGGTAGCCAATATAAACGGAGCCTTCAGTAAAACTGGACTACCACCTGATGTATTCATTGAAGCCTGTTCAATATCTTACCCGAAACTAAAGAAACTATTTGCTGAAAATAAAGGAATCAGTGAACAAGAAGCAGAGGAGATGTTGTCCGACCTACTCTCTTCAGAAATAAAAGAAGGACACCCAGTTAGATACTGGAGAAAGGATAAGTAATATTATGCCACAAGAAAAACTAGGTAATGGAGTCCTAATGAAAAACTCCTATAAGGAAGAGGGTGATAAGAAACCTGACTACACTGGGCCATGCACAATATTGGTTAATGGTATGGAGCAGGAAGCAGAGATCGCGGCTTGGATTAAGATATCCACTAAGGACTCAGCTAGATTGAAAACGGGAGATAAGTATTTCTCTTTCCAGATCAGCGAGAAGTTCAAGAAGGACATCCCTGCTGCCGCCCCTGCCGGAGACGATAACGACCAACCACCATTCTAGTATGATCGAAGAGGAGTCATCATACGCCCAGAATGAATGGGGAAGGGTTGGCAGGAGGAGCCAGCCGAACGCAAAAGAGAAAGACATAATAGACAGGGCGATTGCCGCAGCATCTATTGAATCCGGCGTACCACCTTCCGCTATCGTTGGGAGGAAAAGGCTGGAGAGATATATTGCTCCGAGGTTCATCGTCTATAAGTTATGTATGGACTCGAAAGCTATAAAACTATCCCACTTAGGAAACTTCTTAGGAAGGGATCACGGAGCCGTCTGGCATGGCATAAAAGCTATGACTGATTGGCTGGAATCAAACGACAGGTCGAGAGACAAGTTCCGCGAACTGTATGAACGGACAGAAAAAAGGTACAAAGAGTATGAGAGCGACCCCGAACGTATGGTACAGGAACTCAGTGTATATGATGGACGACAAGGAGATGATCTACCTCCAGAAGCGTGACTGTGCTAGTTGCGCTGTATGGGAATGGGTCAAATCCGACTGCTGGAAAAGAACCAGACCAGACATGAGGCCGATATCCCCTATAGAGAAAGAGGGAGTGGCTGAAGCTCTTGGAATGCTAACCGAAGAAGGGTTAGGTGACTCTGAGAGATTCGACAGGATCGTTGAGATGTTCAGGAAAGTTGAATGGGTCAACGAGAAAGGAGAAATAAGAGGCTGGGACAAGTGGCAGTCAGTCAACACTAAGGTCGAGGACGCAGCCCGTAAGAGGGTGGAGTATTGGAACAAGAGAACAGAGGAGTATGACACTCCTGAGCTTCCACCCCCTATTGATACGGATGAGTTCAAGATCGCATGGGAAGAGTACGAAACATACCGTAGAAGAAACGGTTGGAAGAAGCTCAAGCCCATGTCCGTCAGTAAACTGTGGGGAGAGATGGTACAGTGGGGTGGCGTAGATCAAGCCATTGCATCCATTAACCAGACAATATCCAAAGGCTGGCAGGGGTTATTCCCTCCGCGTTCAGTCAAGGATGCTGCTGGTGGGGTGCAGGAAGGCAAGAAAACATCATACGCTGGCAAACTGTGGGCTCTCGAAACCCATAAGAAGACACTCGTCGGTCAACTTAACCAACTCAAAGAATGGGGTGGCGATGAAAAGAAAGGCGAGAGAATAGAGATAGCCAAGAAGATCAAGGATATAAACACGAAGATTCGTGGACTTGATCCTGAGGCTTAGACAACCTACCTGACAGGCTCGGTAACGTAATCATGAATAGTTTCACCGCGTTGCTGCATTCGGCTCATTAAATCGTTTGCAACTTCCTGAGTGAGAATCTTCTTACGCGCCAAGTCTGTCAGGTAGACCTTTACTTCTGCGGGACTCTTACCCTGCAACTGATTCATAACAACAGCCGCTCTTACAGTAACGGGCGAGTTCTTCATTCTAATTTCTTCCGGCTCCAATCCGAGGGCCATCTCCCTAAGTCTACGAATAATCAAATCATTACGAAGTTTCTCACTATGGTTACGGGCTGGCTGTATGTGCCTCACCCTATCCTGAATACTCATGCCTCTGGTTTGATTCATCCACCTGTCAACATATCTTCTACGCAGAACACGACCAGTAGCGTCTACCATGTCGGCATCATCCATGATCTCCATTATCTCACTCTCGGCAAGATAGGTGCTGCGAGCAAGACGGGCCATAAGTGGAGTGGAGGCAACCGTTCTTCCCAAAGGTGTTCCTCCTTCAGCGGTAGATATTCCTACATTATTGTTAGGGATAAACTGAGTGACACCTCCGGCAGTAAGAGTCTCAACCAAATGCTTTGTCTTTAATGCACCCAAGCTAGTTAATCCCCCTAGAGTCTTATAAATATCAGGCGTGCTTGCATAGTATTGCTCCTCTGGGGCAGCTTTTTGCATAGAGATGGGAACGATTGGCTTATGGCGGAAGAAGTTCCTGTTACCAATTAGCTCTGCTGGGCCTTTGAGCACCGGATTGAGGCTGGATGCTATACTTTCCCCAGTTTTAATCAAGTCACCTTCCGTAATCCCAGCCAAATGTATAGGCATCGTGGACTCAAGCCAGAATCCTAGTGTCTCACTTACTGCATCTGGGTCACGTTCATACAGCCAATCCAATCCCTTCTCAAGAGTGTAGGAGAACAGGCCAAATGATTCGCGTCTGGGTATTCTGAGGTAATCCCTGACCATCTTGCCCTCGATATATGGGTGTTCAAAGTGCTCCTCAAGCGGGATCATAAAGTAACGCTTCTTCTCCTCGTCACTTATCTCATCGTAATCATCCTTGTACTTTCTGTTCATCGACCACGCCAGCATTGTTGGAAGGGCAGCAAAGGCACTCAACTTCATCATCACCATAGCCGCCTCCCCTTTGTCTCCACCCTTCTTGAACACTTGCAGCATCCTAGATAGATCACGCTCAACGCCCTGAACTCTGGCATTGAAGAACATGAAAACAACATTCAAAGCCTCGCTCTCAGTTATCTTACCCTTTCTTATGAAGTCAGGTGATCCAGCGTAGTTCCTTATCTCGACAGCAATCTGATCCATCCTCTCGTCAAGCTGCTTCTTCAGTGCCATCTTCTTACCGGAGTCAGTGGTCGCCTCCATCTTTGATACAAGATCATCAACCCCCTCAAACAACATCATCCTCTGCATTCCAACCATCTTGGCTGTCTGCTCCAGAGTCTTGCCTACAAGAGATAGCTTTGAGTTGGCCCATACCAGTGGGTTTCTTCTTGGCGAATCATGCCTCATTAGCGGGTCTTTAATCTGGGTAGCCTTCCCGAAGTATTCAGCTATGGTTGACCCAGCCGCTCCGCTGTTCACAAACTCCCCATACAGACTGTCTAGTCCAGCAATCTGATTTGGTGCGAACCCACGGACTAAATTCTTAATCGAGTTGGGAGTTAGGTTATGCCAAGAGGAGGAAGCTATAGCCTTTATGTACTGCATACCCAGAACTATCGGGCTCAATCCCTTATCCTTTGCCCGCAAGCCCGCCTTGGACGTAGTAAGCATTCTTATAGGGTCGAATATCATGAAGTTGCCCAACTGGAAGAACGCATTGATGCCTGTCGCGCCCAGCTTGAATATATCTCCAGCCATCTTAGTTACTAGATAAGTCTGGGATGTACTAACAGGGTCAAAGTTATTAAGAAGTCTGGCTATCTCCCTGTCAAACCATAGGTATTTAACTTCACCGTTCTCAAAGAACTTAACATCCTCCATGTCAACAATGCCTTCAATGGTGTCAGACTTCTTTATGTACTTCCCATCTGGATCAAAGTCCCTGCGGAAATCTTCGACCTTAGACATAAAGACATTCCTATCTACCCGTAGCTGGGTCATATATAACTTGTACCTAGCAGCATCCATCGGGTTAAGGATCGACCAATTATCCACATCCCTAATGCCTTTAATCATGTGACCGAAGGTGTCCTCTGGGTTTCTATTGAAATACTTAGTAACAAAGAACGGAGCGTAGAATGAAGAGGAAGCAGACATATTGCTGTAGGATGTACTTGAGATAACACCCGACTCGAACATATCCTTCAGTGCTTCCTCGAAGTGTGCATGATAGACTTCAGCCCCCTCAACAAACTTACCCTCGAACAGTGGCCCATCAGCCCCGCGCAGTACATTCCCCTCCGCATCCGTCTTATGCCTTAACATCTCTGGGTCATCTATCTCATTCATCAAGGCTTCAAGACCCCCCACCAGCTTAGGAACATCAGCCCTGCTCTTATAATTACCTACTTCCTTTGACTTCGTTAACAGGCTAATCAGCTCAATCTCAACATCCTCAATAGTTTTACCTTCGGCTAGTTCCTCCTCCGGCACAACAAACGCACCTGTCTTTTGGTCTATGTATCCCTCAAGAGTTCTTATTCTCGCAAGGTCTTTCTCTGACGACTCGTTGATAAGCCTGTCCTGTATCCTAAGGTTAAGAAGGAAGCGGTTGAATTTCTCAACAATCTGGGCTGACTCACCTATCAGGTTATTTATGGACTCATTGAACTTACCAACCCTAAGGTCAGCCTTAACAGGACTACCAGCCTGAAGCTCATGTTGCTCGGATAGCTTCACCCTAGTCTTACCCGCAATGTTGTTATGCTCAAATACCATATCCTGAAGGACAGACAGCGGGTGCGACTTGCTAATAAAATTCTCCTTGAACTTATCAAACCAAGACATCTCCTTCTCTACCAAACCCTTCTGCGATTCCGGCGGTTCGAGTCTGCCCTTTAGATCATTATTAACTTCTTCAGGCGTAGTTGGAACTGCACTCTCTCTACCCTTAGCGAACAGTGCCATCTGCTCAGGTTGCCCACCAGCTTCCACCACAGAGAGGGCCAGCTTGAGGTCGCTTATGTATTCATCCCTGCGCCGCCGCAGCCCCTCAAATTCCCGCAATGCTTCCTCCTTAGTGGTAACTCCTGTGTCATTTATTAAATATCTACGCAATTCCTTAGTACCAACGTCGTCAGGCAGTTGTCGAATAACAGCCTCCGCTTCAGACCGAGTAAGCCGCTCTTCTGGTAGTGACCCGTAACCGTATGATCGTTCATTATCATTTGCCTCAATCCGATCAAGAAGCTCCTGCACATTCTCTCTGGTAATAGGCTTGGAGTTTGGTAAAAACAGTCCCTCATCAATGCCAAGACGGCGACTACCCCAATCTATGTTGCGTCTCTTGATTGCTTCTGCTAGTGCTGCGGGTGGTGTAGCATCCCTCTCTCTACCCTTAGCGAACATGGCCTTGAATAATTCACCCTCATTCTTCAGGCTATCCTTTATGTCTTGGAATAACTCTCTTCCACTCTCAACTGGGACTGCCTCTTCGCCTTGGAGGGTGGACTTATCCATAACAAAACCATGTCTAGGATCGTTAACCACACCGATGTTCATACTGTAGTTGGCTGTATCGAGTTGCCTTATGGTAATGACACCCCTCCCGCCAGATGTTACAAAGTCTGCGTAATTCCTTGGGCCAACCCTAGACCTGTCAGCAGCAGAGAGAACCCCCATCTCCACAACCTCGTCAAGAAGGCTTTCGTACTGCTTACTTAACCCAACGATCTTCTTCAGTACGTCCCAGATTTCATCAAGCAATGTTAGTCCACTTGTGAGAGTATCTCCTTTTCTGGTTGAGGGAATCGTTTGGAGGAAGTTCCTGAACTCGTCATTGAACATAGCGTGAGCCACAAACTCAAGATCGCTGGTGAACGGGTAATAGTCCAAGCCCCCGAATGTATCACCCCTATTCTTGTACGCATTCCTAGCCTTATCCAGCATCCTCTTCAGCCTCGCCCTGTCCTTCCTGTTATGAGGGCTGATGATCGAACCAGCAGTCAGGGCATGGAAGTATTCCTCTATAAGAACCTTCATGGCCGTGAACTCACTGTTGCCAAGTCTCGTAGGATCAATAACAATCTGATCGTAAATTTGGTTGTAGAAACCCGGAGGTGCGGCACTGGTAGCATCCGACTCCAGACGGCCAAGTAGAACCGGAACCTTCAGGGTGTCCTTGGATTCAGCCAACTTGAATAGCGGCCTAAACCTGTCCACATACTTTCTCTGGGACGGTGTGAGTTTGCTGTATAAATGATCGAAGGCTTCTGATACTGGGACATTACCCAATCCACTGGGGAGAGGAGAGAACAGCATATCAGGTTGACCTTCACTGACAGCACCCTTGGCAAACTGGGCATCCTCCGACCTGTTAAGAAACTCTTCCTCTGAGCTAATAGACTCGTAAAGTGAAGCCTCATTGAACGCACCCCTAATGTCCTTCCTCAACACCCTGACCTTCTCTTTTATGAAATAGTTAGTCCACTCACCGCCACCGCCAGAACCGTAAACGGGCTCAGTCTTTTTCTTACCAGCAAACGCTTTATGCTGTGCCTTAGACACTGGCCTATACTCTCCACGTTTTTTAGACCAGATATAGTGTATTGTTTTAGTTACCTTAGGAGCCCCAGTTAGCTTGGGGAAAACTTCCTTGGTTCCATCGGGCCTTATAATTCCCCTAGACCTTTCAGTGTTAACCTCTCGGTAAATTCTGGCTATCTCTTTCCTTACCGTATCAAAGCTGAAGTTCCTAGTATCGTCAGACCTTTCACTTATTATCTTCTCCAGCTTAACCCGTAGATTAAACAAGGAATCAGAAACAATCTTACGCCTAGCCTCAAGTTCAGCCAGATATTCCTTTGCCCTGCGTTGAACAATCCTATCCCCCTCCTTTACATTGATCTTTATATTGGTGTTTCTAGGAAGAACGCCCTCTCTCTGTATCACCTCAAAGTATCCGGCCATTGCGGAGTTATGGGTTATGATAGTGTCGGGAGTTAGCTCGGTGTTCCCCGCCAAGTATTCATCTGAGAATAGCTCCCCTGCCCTGATTTGCGTGCCAAAGGACTTGTACCTCTTTACAAATTGTTCCAGCTTGTTTCCACTTAGTAAGTCTATCTTCTGGTCGAGTCTGGAAATCTCCTTAATCAGTCTCTCCCTCTCCCTCATTGTCCTGCGCTGCTCTGGGTGCTTAGAGTTATCTCGCTCAATTGATCTTGTTAGCTCAGGAAGGAAAGCCTCATTCCAAATCCTATTCCTTACCCCTCTAATCCCGTGAGCCTCAATCGCGCCAGTAGTCTTAAACCCTATCCTGTCGTCCAACATAGACCTGAACTGTGCAATGAAGCTGGCTATATCTTCTCTCGACTTCTGAACCCTAGCTACATCTTCAGGTGTCCGGTTGGCTTCATCAATCTGTCTGCCTAAGTCTGGGCTGATGGCAATTAACTCGTCTGCGGTGTCCTGACTGTCATCTTGGTAGTACGCTTCGTTCTCGTTTATTGCAGAGGAAATGGCTGCTTCAGCCTCCTGTCTCTCTTGATCTACTGGCCCTGTAATGTTCTCCGCCCTTAGCTCACCCGTGACCTTTTTAGCCCCCTCATGAGGTCTTGAGGCAAACTGCTCCTCTAGCTTTTTCTTCTGATTCCTAGCCTTTTCAAGACTGTCACGCATTGAGTTTAGGATAATAGTCTTGCCTCCAAAGTTTCTATAAAGACCAGTATCCTTAACCGATCTGCCTCTATCCTTATGGTTCTGGACACGATCCTTGGCCATAATGACAGCCTTTGAGAAAGCGTTCCATGCGTTGTCAGCAGCCTCAGTCCCGTAAGTGTTCCTCCAGTTGGATGCGAGGTGGGTGGCGAACCTTCTCCAAGTCTCTATAAGACTAACATCAAGCATATTGCCGTTCTTATCCCTAACAGTCTTTACTGGTGCAGCAAACCCAGCCAGTTCACCAGTTATCCCCCCAAATTCTTCCCACAATGACTCATTAAACAGCCGATGCCTTGGGTCGTGCTCAGACTCAGCCTTGGTGCTAAAGTCGTGCTCCTCGTTTATCTGGCTTATCTCCGCGTCTATGACTGCAATCTGCTTCTTGAGTATTTCAACAGTTTTGGGCTCATTTATATTGCTGACAACTTTATCCTCAAGATCACTACGCTGCTTAGTTAGATTGTTTATTCTTTTAATAGCACCGGAGATACTCAAATCCTGTTCGGTTGCTTGGGGTGATGACTCTATGGGTGTTCCGGTAAATAGCTCTAGCCCCTCAACCCCCATGTCAGCAGGTCTTTTTCCTTCCCTTATGGCTAACTCTCTGTCTACCTCTAGGGCTGACCTATCCTTCGGGATCATCAACTTCTGCTTAAATCCTATTTTCTCTTTCTGTGTTGGTTCGCCAGATTCAACCTTAATCTTCGGCCCCTTTCTCTCTGCCTCTGCCTCTTCAAGCACCTCCTCTGTCGTCCTTCTGGATTCAAGAGTATCCTCCGTATCCATAGCTACACCTGTTGCTGGGTCTATCTTAATCTGACCCCTTTCCTTGCCCTCCTTCTCAGCAGCAGCCGCCTTCTCAGCAGCAACGTCAAAAAGATCACGGGTTGCGGTATCCGGCTTTCTACCTTTGGCAAATGGATCACCTCCTGTTGTGTCTACGCTGGTGTCAGTGGTAGGCTTATACGTTTCGTCAAGGTAAGTTCCAAGTGCTCTAAGCCGCTCCGTGTCCTTGTTGTCAATTACAGGGTCGTAATCATCGGCTACTTTATTAAAAATTTCTCTATAACTAAGCCCTTCTCCAGAGCCAGCAAGCCCCTCCCTGACAGAATCTACTATAAAATCCACTGATTTAGCAGTCTCTTCGCTATCAGACATAACTTCAAAGATAGAGTCCTCAGGGCTTGCGAGAACACTGAAATCCTTTTTACCCAATGCTCCTGTAAGAATTTCGATTGCATTTGAAAGCTCCATTGATTCACCCTTTAAGGATAGTCTCTGTTGCCCTGCCGCCGTTACAGTAGTGCTTGCTTTAATTCCCTTCTTCTTTGCTATCTCTTTCAGTCTGTCGGCAGATGGATTCCTTTCTATGGTGACGATATCACGGTCTACCATATCCTGTCTTTCCTCCGCATCCTCCAAGGAATTGTACTTGTCAACATCAGCCACCTTGCCTACAACAATCTCAGATACAGGTTGGGCATCTGGTGTCTGGCTTGCTCTTGCTGCATAATCTCTGGCTGCTTGCCTTATGGCTCTGTCTGTAGCAGCGTTGATTGTTTTCAGAGCCTCTTTGTGTCCGGTTCTGGATATAGCACCTTCTTCACTTGGGGGAATAGCCTTCTCGTCCCTACTCTTTACCTGATAAACCTCGTCAATGTGTAAATTGTATACTTCAGCCTCGCCCTTGGTTAAGTCTCCACGATCCAAATCTATCTGAACACCCTCTTTCTGCTGGTCTGAAGTAACGCCAGCTTTCCTGAAATCATTAATCCTATCATTAAGTGCCTTGGCGTGTTCTGGGGTCATGTCCTTGGTTAGATGCCCTACAGTCAGGTCAAATGGAGCCATCCCGAACTCTGCTATACCCTCAAGGAATACACTCTTCCAATCGTCAATCTTACCCTCGGATGCCAACTGACCAAAGGCATCACCAGCACCACCAAGCACACCCTGAAAAGCTGTCGGGGCTAGGAACGGGGCCGCTTTCTCGGTTCCCATAAGTGAAAGCCTAGCAGCCTCATCTAATAACCCCGTCTTTGGTATTTTAGCGGAAGTCCTAACCCCAATCGCCTTAGCCTTGGAGCCAGCGGCAGTAGAAATCCTTCCAGCCACGGTAGCAGCCCTCCCTGCAAGGCCCATAGATAAGGTATCAAATACAGCCACAGGTAAGCCGTACTTAATAGCCTTCGCCCTTGCTTGCTTCATCTTGTCAGGATCATTTATGACATCAAACAAAGCCTGAGGGTCGTCCATCACATCCCTGCCTACAGTAGCCTCAATGGTTTCTAGGAACTTGGAGGAGGCAGATAAGTTATAGGATGTCTTACCCATTCCAGCAGCACCACCCCATAGCGCACCACCACCAGCAGTAGCTCCAGCAAGAGGCCCGCCTACAAGACCAGCAGCAGCACCAGTGCCAGCACCGCCAACAACCCCAGCACCGATCTTATCCCAGCCGTGATGGAGTAGGGCGGCTAAGGATTCAGTAGTTACTTCAGCTAAAATAGCCGGAGTTTCCTTTAACCCCCAGAACTCACCCCAAGAATCAACAAACCCAGTAGCCTCTTGGAACTCTTTGAAGTGTGGGGAAACCTCAAGCTCCTCCATTTCCTTTCTTATCTGGACAAGTTTGGCTGCGTCCTCACGGGTAAACTCTTTCTTAGGGCCAGCGAATGATGAGATAAGATCAGCCTGTTTAGACATCAAGACACCGCGCTTACGGGGATCATCTAGGTAGGTGGAGAATATCCCACGCTCTTCCTTCGGCCTGTCTTTTAGGTAGCTAAAGTCCTTTGCTGTCTGACTGTCGAATGCCGCACCGTTCTTTCTTTCATCGAATCTCTTTGCAGACGGCTCGTACTGTTTAAGTTCTGGGTGGCTTATTGAGGCGTGTGGGTCTGACTGAATTATGGCAATAGCAATCTGCTCATCACTCAAGCCAGCAGACTTCTCAGGGTATCTATCCCTCCACCATTGAATAATAGAAGGCATTACTTAATGATTCCAAGTTTACGAGCTAGAGGTATGCTGATCTCATCCCCAAGTGAATCACTTAAAGTTCTATACTTCTTGGTATCATCTAACGCTTTCAGCAGCTTGGCTTCCTTCTCCTTCATTGCCTTTAGCTCGTTATTGGCTGACTCCCTGTCCCTAACCCCCTTATTCAGTTCTTCCTTGCTCATTCCGCCCTTAGGCTTCCAGTTGGCAGCGTCTTTGAGCTTCTTGATTTTTTTCGGAACAGTAACTCTAGTGCCTAGATGCCCACCTGATCCGTAGCTTCTCCATTTTGCTGATCCAGTTAAGTTGAATAACTCCTTGCCAACCGCTGTTTGCATAGTGCTATCCTTGTCGTTCATAGGGAAACGCTTACCCAATATCATGTATAAATCTTGGTTGACCTTTTCCGGTATTCCGCTAGTCCAAGTTTTAGTTTCGCGTGGCTTTCCAGATGCAGAGCGGCCAGTCTTATAGGACTCCCTTCCGAAGTGTAACATAAC
>Ga0208299_1001333_pt1 | contig 18765 bp, 21 predicted proteins | sample 15_taG_FD_184089 | JGI IMG/M metagenome (GOLD analysis project Ga0208299, IMG submission 184089) | Marine viral communities from the Subarctic Pacific Ocean - 15_ETSP_OMZ_AT15312 metaG (SPAdes) (version 2) | ecosystem: Environmental > Aquatic > Marine > Oceanic | place: Pacific Ocean | collected...
ATTGCATTAGTACCAGCAGGTAAGGAAGCTACAACATCTACTTGCATTTCACTACCACTTATTGCATTATCTATAGTCTCTACAGCATTTTTAATTGCATTCGTATCTGAATCTATAGTGATGAGTAATGCTTCATTAGCTGCATGGTCAACATTAGCAGCTGTTAGTAAAGTTTCAATAGCAGCAGCATCAACTTGAATAGCCTCAACAGCTGTTTCAATAGCCTCTGTATCTACTTTAATAGTATCTAATACAGTATCAATAGCATCTAACACTGCATTATCTGTAGAGCCTAAATCAACAACGCCAATAGTATTAGAGCCAGCAGGTAAAGATTCACCAAATTTAATATCTCCAATATATGTTCCGTCAGACTGTGCACTTATAGCAACAACATCAACTTGCATTTGAGTATCTACAGCAGCCTCTATAGTTTCTACAGCACCTTCTATTTCAGACAAGTGCGTTATTATTGTATCTTGCTTTGCATGAGTAGACAAAGCAGATGTATTTAAATTTGTACCAGCATTAGCAGTTACAGTACCAGTTACAGTTCTTGCAGCACTAGCTTGAGTAACAGTAGCAAGAAGATTGCCTGCGGTGTCATTTGTCACAGTAACATCATTATTACTTCCAAGATCAACTACTAATGGTGTCATTGAAGCAATCCCTTGAACAGTAATCACATTAGCAGATGCTGACCCTGCTGTGCCAAGAGAGGGTTGTTTAGATTCTGTAGCAAATCCAGATATAGTATTAACAGCCACAGTTCCATCTACAGTTATAGTATTTCCACCGTCTTGAATATTTACAGCAGCAGCACCAGATTCGTTATCAATAGTTACATCATGTCCCTCAGGCAGTGGTCTTAGGTTGTCAGCTATATATCTTAACTGCCCATGTATTGTACCATCTATATCAGCTGCTGTACCTACTTCTCCAAAATGTTCATCATTACTTGCAAGAGTAACACGAAGAACGCCAGCTGCTACATCACCAGTACCGCCAAGAATAGCAGTACCTCCATCAAGGAACATGTCAACATCACCAATATCAATTGTAGCACCTGCAACTAATGTTGCATTTACATCAAGCTTATTATTAGTAACTGTTGCAGCCTCGCCATCAGGATCTATAATAACTCTACTTGTGCCCGATCCTATGTTAGCCATCAAAAGCCTCCTTGAGACCCGCCATTTCTATGTTCTCTATCTTCTTTTTGAGTTTAACTCTAGCAATCTCTTCAAAAAATCCAACCTTCCATCTTTTGGCCGCCTCTTGCTGTCCCTGTATTGTCTTTTTAGAGCGCTCTATCTGACCGTCTGCTAGATCTTTTGCCTTCATAAGCATATGCTCTGCCTGTCTACATTTGGTTTCCCATTCTATGAACTCTTGCTCCTTCTTTGCTATCAAAGAATCCATAACTTCGTCTTCTTGCTTTTTATCTCTCAAGGCCTCTTCTAAAGAACTAAATTTTGTATTGAGCTCAGCCATTTTAATTTCATACTTACCATCAACTGTTTTTAAGGCCTTCTGCTTAATCTCAGTTTCTGCATCAAGTGTAGAAAGTAATTCTTTATGATCTTCTTTCTTCGCAGCAGATTCTGACCGTAATTTCGATAACTCTTTTTTAATGCCATCAGCCTCACTTTTTATTTTCTTTAATTCTTCCGCCTCGCCCTTCTTATCAGACTTTAATAGTTTAAGTTCTCCTTTAATAGAAGACACAACAGCCAGGTCATCATTCATCTTGGCGACCTTCTTATCTAATATCTTTGATTCTTTAGTTAGATTGTTTAGCTCGGATTGAGCAATATCTTTATCGGTAAGAGCTACTGTGAGCTGTTTTTTGAGCTTAGATAGCTTGACACGCTCTTTACTGGCCTCTGTTTTAGCTCCTACAGCATCACTTGTAGCAGATTCTATTTCAGATACTATGGATTTGAGCTGTTTATTGGAAGATCCTATTTCCTGCTCAGCAGACAATAAAGACTTCTTCTTGTCAGCTATATTTAGCTCTAGCTTTTTATTAGCCCTTTTAAGCTTATCGTTAGCATTTTTAATAGCCTTTTTAATATCATCTTTACCGACAGGGATCCTGCGCTTTTTATTCCCAAACATTTCTGCCATAACTACTCCTTAATGGAATGAAAGAATATCTAACACTTCATCAGCATCTGTGTCAGCATCTGGAATTGTAAAACTAAGGCTAGTAATAGTCAGTCCAGTTAGTGTAAATGGTAAATTTTCTCCATCTACTATAATCTTTTTATTAGCATCTGTCTCACCATTTATTGTAAGTGTAATACTGTCTGCCGCGTCTCTATCACCACCCCTGCTATATATTACTACCTTTTTTGCAGGATTTGCTGCTGTAATGTAAGTCGAAGTAACGCCTGGATCGTCTATTGTATCACCACTAACATCTGTTGACTCATAGTTCCACGATGTATAGGCTTCATAATTTGTAGCCTCTTGTACTGTAAAGGCGTGTAAGCCCGTTGTTCTTGCCATTTTAACCTCCTGCCCTAAGCCATGACTGGCGTGAATGGGCTGTTATTTGATTGCTGTTTCGTCTGTTCCTATTCTACGAGCACCCCAGACCTTTGCGCTCTCATTTCTTTCTAATAAGCGCTTGAACTCGCGCATGTTATATTCTTTTTGCTCTAATTCACCCCTATCTTCTGCTATCTTAGCCTTTACATAGTAAACCAAGGCTTTAGTTAAGTATTCTGGAAGATCTATAGTATCTGATTCATCACTTAAAGCATCAATATCTGTATAAGCAGTTATACCACTTTCAGTTACAGCTGCTCCATTATATTTAGTTTCAACTATCCAGTAGTTAGCATTTAAAGTATTTATTTTATGAAGCCCATTCCATTTCTGAGATCCTTTTATAACTATATGTGTAATTGCAGCATCTGTTGATAGCCCTGAACCTGTAAACTTTAATAAACCAGAAGACTCATCATATCCAGTAAGAGCGGTACTCTTATCTTCTATATCATTAATTCTATATCTTGGACTATAAGCATATTCTATCTCTATACCATCTGTAACCGCTTCAGTTGGACTTTTCCATAATACATCGCCTCTTGCTCCTACAGAGTTTAATCCTGGTTGAGACAACGTCTGCCCACTGCCAAGCGTATAATCATGCTGAACAACAGCAAGCTGTCTCCCTCTTATATAGTAAGCATAATATTTACTAGATGCCATCTGCGTCCTCCGTTGCTGGTGGGTTTATAGCCCTTGGTATACTTCTGTACTCATCTGCCGCATTGCCATGATTCTTACATCGAATATCTATAACTTTAATCATATCATTTGGAAAATCATAAAATCTTTGATTCTCAGCGACATCAATACGTTCAGTAGTAACATGAGTTTCTGCCATCATATTCATCTCATCTAACCCATCTTTGATATAGGCGATGGCGCGACCTGTTTGGGTCATGCCAACACGCTCCATAAGTTCTTTAACCTTCACTCTTCTCCTCTTCAGGATGCAGTTGTAATAATACTTCTAATGCACCTTGAGCTTTAGTAGCCATTGTACGATGATGCTCTGCTTGTCTAAGATGTTCTTGAAGTTGAGTCCTCAAAGTATCAATAGCTTCTTTAGCTTTAGCATCTGTATCTACAGGCTCTGCTACGTTATTAGTTTTAACTTCTTCTACTGTTTCCGTCTTTTTACTCATTATTACTTCCCTTCGTGTTTGTTATATGTTATGTTACGCACTTTCAAGTGCGGTAACTTTAGCTGATAATTCTTGTACTGCTTTTACTAATACGTAAATGAAATCTGTCTTTCTAATTCTAAGAGTTTTATCTTCATCTTCCCCCTCTTTAACTGCTCTTGGAAATATCTTTTGTAACTCTTGAGCTATGATACCACATTTTATAGGCAAGTCATTTCTCTTCCACTCAAAGTCTACCATTCTTGCTCCATTTACAATCTCAAGACCCTTAGTAACTGTATCAACAATATTCTTCTTTAGTCTTACATCTGAAGCATCAGTGAGTCCAAGATTTCCACTATCAGAATCTAATTCGCCAACAACACCTCCACTGCTTTCTTGAAATTGTATATAGTGTGTATCAGAATCAGCATGGGCTGTATCTCCAGCCATAATAATAATACCATGTGCAGTAGAATCTCCACTAGCATTGTCAAATCGTGCAACATAATTACCAGCCGTACCACCAACTACATGTAAAGGTTCTGTTGGAGCAGCAATCCCAATACCGACATTGCCATCCTTGTCAATAGTCATTCTTGGAGTAGTAGTACCACCACTTGGAGCAGTAAAAAACTGTAAATAAGAAGGATAATCGCTACTAGACCAACCATCTGCAGCAAAAGCTTGAATTTGACATCCAGTGTTTGTTCCACTAGGGTCTGCTGCGGTAAATCTTATTTCGCCAAGAGATTCATCTGTAACTACCACAGCATCTTCTCTATGTAGTGAAAAAGTAGGAGTGGTAGCGTGTCCTATTTCTAATTGTGTAGCTGGTGAAGTAGTCCCAATACCGATATTGCCACCATAAGGATTTAAAGATATGTCATAAGCAGCATCACCAACATTGTTAGTACCTTGTATATATCCCCTATCACTACCAAGACCTCCAAAGTACATAGACGATTCTGTACCAGTAAGATATTGTATTCTAAACTCTGATTCATTGTCCACTTCATTTAAAGCATCAGCTCCACTACTTGTATCAGCTGATAATATATGTAAGTTAGCTGTTGGTGAAGTAGTCCCAATACCGACCTTTCCAGCATTTGTAATTCTTACTCTTTCCGTATTAGATGTACTTGTTTTAGTATAGAATGTATGATAACCATTATCATCAGTGGTATTCATAATTCTCATGTCATTGCCATTTTGCTGAATAGCACTAGTATATGTAACACCACTAGCTATACTTTTAAAGTTTAATGTACTTTGTAAATGATCTAAAGAATATAGCCCTGCTCCAACTTCACTTGCACTTGACACAACAAAATCAATATCTGGTGCAGCAGTCCCAATACCGACTTTTCCACCATCTTCTATAGTCATTCTTGGACTTCCAAGTGTAGTTGAATCGCTACCATCTTGTGTGTAAAACTCTAATCTTGTCGGGGCATTGTTATCATGTGCTGTCCAATTACCATCTGCTTGAGCAACAATAGATGCTCCTACTTTCTGAGTAGCATCTCCATCTAATCCATGGAATAATATACGCCCAAGAGTTTCATCGTTATCAACATCTGTGTCAGACTGGTCATAAACAAGAGATATTGTTGGTAAATCATCACCCTTTACCTCTAAATTATAATTTGGTGAAGCAGTCCCAATACCGACTCTATTAGTGCTAACTGCTATAGGTAGATTCTCTGCTTTCCCTGTTTCAAGCCATTTTGCCGAGTGATCATCTCCTAAAGTTTCAGTATCAAGCTTTATTAACTGCTCATATGTCGATGCTATTGAACTTCCTGTTAAAGTTGCCATTTCAGATATCCTTACTAATGCGTTATGCTCTTTTTGCTATTAAATATTCTACTTGAGTGGTCTCACCTGAGTTACACTTTACATAGACCTCACTACATTCTAAGTCAGTAGTACCCCTTAGGCATACACTTCCTTGAGGTGGAATTATAATATCGTAATCATTTACATTATTCCCTGTCAAAGACACCACCACCTCATCGTCATAGGTTGCGCCATCGGCATTGCCTAAATTCTTTACATATAAAAATGCACAGTCATTACCATCACTTGATAATTGAATTCCTGATGTGCTTACAGTTATTTTTCCAGATTCTCCTGGATGTATTAAAACATCTTCCCAGTTAACTGTTGTAAACTCTTCCCAGTTCTGTATAAGCGGGTGGGTTGCACTTGACCATTGATCTCCCCATTGAGCTGCATTTATTGTTGCAGTTCCTTTTCCTCCAAGAGCTTTATTTACAGTGCTTACATACTCCGTGTGCCTTATAGATGTTTCTTCCCCCTCAACTGATTGAGTTGGAACTACATAAGTGCTAAACGGTATTCTTCTTCCTGTTGCCATTATTTTGTTACAAAATATTCTATTGTTGAGTCTTCACTGCTTGCACATTTTACCTTAACAACTGCTGATGTGTCAATCTCTGATGCAAAAGCCTCTCCATCTGACAATAATATCTGATAATTACTATTATTTAAAGTTATAAGCACATCATTTCCACTGCCACCACCAGTATTCTTAATGAAAACAAACTCATGGCTGCTAGTAAGTGCGGATGAAGCAGTTGATGTAATAGCCAAACTATCTTCATATGTTCCAGTAGTAGTTATACTAGCATCTGTATCACAAGTCCCAGTAAGTTTTTTACCGACATCGCTATCAAGATAATATCTGCCGCCAGATGCTATTTGCTCTTGTGGCGTACAATGATTTTTATATCTTACTTTATAAGTCGTCGCCATTATTCGCCTCCTGGCACAACAAATGCACTGTAATATTCTTGAGTATAAGCGGTATGCCTATCTTGCAACCATTGATACCTTAATGTTTCAGTTGCTATTTTTTGAGCCTGCTCTTGAACTTGAGCACTCACATCCGCGCTGTACGAATTGATTTCAGATGCATAATGAGACACTTCGCCTTCATTTTCTGTCTTGTACTTTGCTATATCTGAATTAAATTGATCTAATGCGCGTTTAAATCTGAGATTTATCTCTACCCCTTTTGCGCTTGCTAATTCTACATCCTCATCTGTTTCGATATATGTAAGCATTTGATCTATTTCATCGCTAATAGATCGACCTCCAGCATCATCAGTGTCTGGATCCTCATATGTAGGAATTGATGTTGCTGTTGTGGGCATGTCTGGCGGAACTGCAGTTACTGAAAAGCTAGATAAGCTAGCCCTTATAGCTCCCATCTTAGCCCCTATAGATTTTATTGCCGCGTATATTCCAACCAAGTGTTCATATTCGGTTGGGAAATTATCTATCCCACTTCCTACAGTATCACCAAATACAACACCCGTATCATAAGATACCTGAGTCACTACCACATCATTATTCCCAGAGCCAGCCGCTGGAACCGTGCGTATTAGCCCATCTAATTCATAATAGCCAGGACTTGTCTTTGAACGATAATTTAGACTATCTGTATCTGTTGCGTCATACCTGTCGCCTGGGTCTATTGCTGTACACTTTCTCAGTATAGTTGTGCTATCATGCTCCCTAACAACAGATAATATTTTTCCTGTTTTAACCACTGCATCAGTTTCGTTTGATGTTGCAGTAAATTTGGAAAGTTCTGCAGGACGAGCCTCAATCATTCTGTTAACAACGTCTTTAACGCCATCTACTAGAAATGCTGATAACTCAGTTTGAGTTGGGTCGGAGGAACCGTCGATTGCGATTCCAGTTAATGCTTCTACTTGTGTTTCAAATGTTGCCAATTTTCTTCCTCTCTAAGGTTTGGTTTACCGTGAACGAGACATGGACTACCCCGACGAGGAGTCGAGATGAACGCCTTGCGGGGCAGCCCTTATCTACTTTTTATTTACTAAGATACTGAAAAGCTAGCATCATGTGAACCATGACCGCTAACATACCAATAAGTACCATCACAAATAAAGTCAAGATGGTCTCCTACCGCCCCTGCTGCTTCTAGTACAATAGTAGTACCAGCAAGAGTTAAATAGGCATCACCACATTCTGCTGCACCCTTTAACAGGGCAGTGCCTTCATTAGTTGCGATTGAACTATCGGCTGTTGTGTCTGTCATTATGAACTTAAACTTAAGTCCAGCTTTAACTGCTGGTAAAGTTATAGTTCTAGCTACAGTGCTGTATACCATGTAGACCTTTCCGCTATCTCCCATATCCAACGTATGAGTTGAGGCAGAAGCATCATTCATGTTAAACATGTATGCACCTTCTTCATAACTTGCTTTTCCAGCTAACTTAGTTCCACTTCCATCAGCCATTATCTACCCCCTTACAGTTGTGCATCACCAAATGGCGTTACTACTGAAGAACCAACAGCTGCTATTTGACCACTCACTGCCCAACATTTAGCCGCTGAAGCATCAAGGATTGCAACAACTTCAACTCTTGTTCCTGGTGCTCCACCCAATGTTGCCCCATCTAAGGTAATAAAATCATTATTACCATCAGTTGCTGCACCATGGGCTATAGCCTTAGCTTCTGTTGTTGAAGCTCCGATTATACCACCCAAGAATCCCTCATCATTAGTGTTTGACTGTATTACATGATCAGATGTCGCTAGAATAACACTTATAAAGGTGAAGCGTACTCCTAGATCAGGATCAGGCAGTGTGAACTGAGAAGCTCCTGCAGTATCAAAAATGCAATATGCACCACTGTCTTCATTAGTTAATACAACAGTAGTCCCGCCATTTAAGATAACTTGCGCCTTGCCCCTGCCATAGAGAGCCATATCACCATCGTTTTTATTTTGTCCATATAATGGATTTGCCATGATTAATACCCCCTATTTCCAGATAGCATGAGATTCGGCCATACCGAATTCCATACCAGCTTCAGTTAAGATTTGATCAACTCTACGATCAATACCACTATTTTCAAGTGTTTGCACACCTACATAAATACCAGTATCGCGGTTTATACCATTGCCAACCAGTGGACGATAAAAACAGTTCTTCATGTTCATAGCAAGAATTTTTACAGGACTTCCATCCAAATGTACATTACGTACAACATTCATGTCACCATAAACGGTTGAGATTGTTGTTGTGTCCAGACCGAGCACTTTTTTACGACCTGTTACAGCTAGGTCAGCGCTAAAGTTAGAAGAAACTTCCATGTTGTTCTTGAAGTATCCACCTAATTTATGCAACCAATTGTAAGTCTCTGTATCACAGAAAAATACATTAGCTGAGCTGCCATTATAACGAGGATCTAGATAGTTAGACATATCATCTAGGAAGTCGTCTGCTGTTTTTGTAGCTGTTGTTAACGTAAAGATATTACCATTAGTCAACACATAGTCTACAGCACCCTGAGTATACTGGATACCGTTATTAGTATCAATATACTGAGTACCAAACAATAAGTCAGCTTCAATATCCCACTTATGTTCGATTAGCTTTTCTTTCCAGATTCTTGCCCACTCATTACCTTCGTATCTAAGAACTGTTGCACGAGCAGTATTGGACATAGCCATTGTGGTTTTCCAAATCTGAGTTGCGCCAGTTTTTAGTGAGTAAGGTTGATCTTTCCAGGTTTCTGGGAATCCAGATCCCTCTTTATTTGCATTACCAACCACATAGCATCTTTGCTGCTCTAACTGAGATGCAATAGACTTATCATAATCCTGGATAGTAGTACCCTTTGGGGTATCAGTATCAAATGATGCAATCTCTACTGAAGCAGCTGATGAAAAAGGCGCTTTAATGACACTAGTTTTTAGTACAACAAACTCACTGCCACTATCAGCAACAGATTCAACCTTAACTATTGCATAGTTATCAACTTCTCCGCCACCAGAACCAGGTGATTCACCTGCTGTATGTGTATTGATTTTAACTAATTGACCTTCCATGAAGAACTCTGGTTTTGTGTTGGAATCACCTACTGATATATCATTATTGGACTGGCCATATACGTTCTGGCGATTGCCAGCTGATGAATAGTCAGTTCCCATTTTGAAATAATAGGTGTCACCTTGATCACTTTCTCCAGAATCCCATGTGGAATCCCCAGAGTTGCCTAGAGCAGATGTTGCTCCATGGTCTGTTACATAAGCATAGCGCTTATGATATGAACCTCTCTTCTCAGTAAACTGAAAATGAGGATCATCTGTTGGTTTTTTATTTAATTTCGATACGAATCGAAAAAACGGGTCTTGTGCTATTGCTAGCTCTGAAACTCTATCACCAAAATTATACTTTCGCCTTAAATCGCCAGTATCAATAGTGCCGTAAGTTGCACCAGTGTCAAGATTCAGACTAGAAGTCGTACTGCCCGTATAAAATAAATCAGCCATTTCTGATCTCCTTTATATTTGACCTGGCAAACAGAAAAACCTATCTATTCACCAAATACGTTGTCTAGATTATTGTCTGCTTTCTGAATTAAGTCGAATATAGAGTCATTATGGTCACGATCTCCAGGATTTTCACCTCCAGCTGCGCTGGCTGTTGCTGGCATAGACTGCACATTTTTCATTTGATCTAAGACTTGTTGCTTAGAATTGTTAGCAATCTTAGCGTTTGCCTTATCGCGATTCTTAAGATAATTTATATCATCCCAAGAAAGTTGATGAGTCTGCGCCCACTTGCTAAGTTCTGAGAACTCGTCTTTGTTCATTCCATTTGCATCTACAAACTGTTTAGTTTGGCTCTGCATATTTCTCTTCTGTGCTGCCTGCTGAGCTTTTTGCCTTTCAGCTGCGATTCTATCACCAGCCTTTTGATCGGCTCTCTGGTCTACTATAGTATTGAATACTTGAGCAGATTTTGAGTTTGGATCTGATATAGCTTCATCCATATCAAACACAAAGTCGTCTCCAAGGTCTAGCGATTGTTTCATGTCAGGCTTCGTTCCTTTATCTAAATAACCACGTACTATATCTACTAATTCAGCATCTTGTTCCATCACGCCTATCAAAGACTCATAGGGTTTGAGCCTATCAAGCACAGCCTTGTTCTTTGTATTTTCACGCGATGAATCGCTGTACCGTACTTTGTACGGATTGCTCTCATCTTCCCAATTAGGATTCTGAGGCACTTCCCTAGAACTGGAGTCCACTTGTGGAGTTACCTGATCTGAAACTGGCTCTTGTACTGCAGCCTGTTCCGCTGGGGCATCTTGTATTGCACCATTAACCTGCGTTTCTAATGCATCAAAAAAGTCTGCATTGGAGTCCTCAACTATTGTATCCATTACTTTTTCTACAACTTGTTCGGAGTTACCTTCTTTCTTTTTTGCCATTTTTCGTATTTTCCTTTGATTTACGATTACGGTAAGTTATTACCTTCTTTTTTTTCTGCCAAACCATTTTGAACGAGTTGTTTGAACTCTTTCTCTTGGTTTCTTTGCATGTCCTTCGATCTTTCATTTTGGAGATCCTGGTTTGCCCTTGCGACAGCAGTGTCTCCCTTTAGTTTTGCGCTCGTATCAAGCAGCTGTTTTCGCATATCATGTTCAACCATTCTCTGCTTATCCTTAATGCCTGCCTGCACAAGCTGTCTTGAGAGGGTTTCAATAGTACCCTTGCCTTCTTTGATTTCTTGCTGAGCTTTTTCAAGGGCCTGACGCATCTGTGCCATCTGGCTCTTACGTTGAGCAATCTTATCCTTACCTTTTATATCAGCCTCTGCTAGAACCGCTATATCATCCACTATACCTAGCTTAAGCATTTCCATAAGCTCTTTTAAATATGCCCAACGATTTACTGGCATAGTTGAGCCCGCAATTAATCTAACATCAAACTTAGCTGTTTCATAGTCAAAAAATTTGCCAATTGCATCACCATACTTATTATATTGAATAATATTAACTTCAACATCTTTAATATTTTCATTATTAGGCTCTACTATCCTAAATACCTTATTAGACTTGTAGGTAGCCTGCGCATAATCCCTAACTACTTCACCTAAATGCTGCAATGATGGTTCTACTGAGTTTTTCATCCAAGTCTTAACCCTACGAGTGCCATACTCATCATTTGCCAGGAGACCTTTAAATGTGTCATGCTGAGCCTGTATATCTCCCTGCATTGAAGAATAAATTCCAGCTAGATATTCCATATCTGTCTTGCCAAGCTCGACAATGTTTGCAAATGCTGTAGAGATTGGGGCTGGCTGTACAATACTTGGAGCCTCAAAGCCCTGCCTTACTGGTAAGAGTGCGCCAGGAGCAGATGCATAACGCTCCCAATAGTCTTCGTCTATACTTCCCTCTTGATAGAGATACCTTAAGGAGGAGCCTAATGAGGCATTGTGTATCATTAACTGATGAGCTTTATTCAGCTCTTGTTGCTTCCCTACCAATGGGGCTACTGCAGACATGGGATATGGAGTTCCTGTCCACTTATAGTGTATAGGCACTATTGGGTATTCTAGTCCTGGCAGCACTGCTTCATACATGAAAGTGTCACCGATCACACAGGTTAACTTAATTCTAGCTTCATAAAATTTAATCGCATCTATAAGACTATTCTTAAGCTCACCCTTCATTAATACTTTAAATTCTTTTTCTGAAACGACATTATTCTCAACACGACTAACTGCCTCCATTGCTTGAGAAATCTTTTGCTCTCTTGTTTGGATAATTTGCTGCTCTGTTTGTTTCTCTAACTTTTCTAGCTCAAGAGTAAATCTTTCCTCTATTATATTGCCAGCCTGCAACTGCTGGTTGAGTTGTAATATAGTTTCCTGCATTTTTACTTGCAATTCTTTTTGTATTGCTTCCATCTCAATATCGACCTGAGCCCGTATTTTACTAATCTCTTCAGGGGTTGGCTCAATTCGGTAAAACACATTCATATATGGAATTTTAATTTTTTCATACATCTCATAGTAGTCAAGCCTGCGGTCTTCTTCTCCAAAATAATCAAAGGTTTCATCAATCACATCTTTATATTGAAAATCACCGCCCTCCGCTTTTTGACTATAGCTATAATTATCTCTTTCTGTTTCACCAGCATTTTTAATTTTAGTAGCATATTCTGGGAATATCTTTTGAAGGTGTGACTGGGGAATAACTTTATGAACCATTATATAGGCTGCATCACGATAAAATATATCTCTACTTTTTGGATCAATAAATACATCAAAAGGCTCAACCGTATCAACACGGACTTCCCCAAGACCCCGATCAGAGTGCGCATCTACTGATATCTTAAAATAGCCAACGCTTTTTGTTGCCGCATCATTAATAACTTGACTAAACTTACTTTGCCCATCACTTTCATACCAGATGTAGTCAGCAACATCGGCATGCACATTGGCAACATCCACATCAGATCCCTCTGCCCCAACAGCCTGCCAGCGTGGCTGATTCGCAGTCACATAAAAGTTTAACATCTCAACAATAGGGATAATACGATTAATGGTAAACGTCGGCATACCTTGTCTTTCAAGGGTTTCGCTTTCCTCTTGGGTAAGTTGGTTGTCTAGATAAAAGTCATGTCCTTGTTGATTAATCTTTTCCCATCGCTGGCGACTTGCACCATTTAGATTAACATAAAGATCTCTTACTCTATCGGCTTTTGTTTTTGCTGTCTGCTTTGCCATTATTTCCCTTTCATTGTTATGTCAGTATAAACCTTTAAATCTGATTTAATTTCATTTAAATACTTTTCACATCTTTCGGTCTTGTCAATATTATGATCCATTTTTTCTGCTAATACTTTGTGTTTGGAGTCAAATCTTTTTAGGGTCGATTCCACCACATCACGCAAGAGCCACATTACCACCCTATATAAAACAAATGCTAATGCACAGCTTATAGCAATAGGAAAGCCCAACTCTTGTATTAATTTTATCACATCATCAGCCATTAAGCTAGCACCCAACTTTTCGGTCTATCAACTTGTCTTCTTACCCAGTCTCCAGTCTGACTTTCAGAGCCGCTTGGTGGATGAGCATATTTGACTGCGTAGGCGAGCGCGTCTATGGTATCATCGTGAGCCATTCTTTTGCCGAAAGTAAGTATCTCATGCTGGAGATCATAATGGGAGTCTCGTATTCTCACCGCACCAATTGACATTCTTTGAGCTAAAACTCCTTGTATTCTATCAAGCTTGCTTTGCTTTGTTCCAGGCTTTTCTTCCTTGAACCGTAAGCTAAAATCATTCTTTCTTCTCATCTCGCTCCTGAGTGCTTGAAATATTGGTTTTGACATTGATGTGTCTTCAACGGTGAACAGTGTTGGAGTATACTTGTTATTGAGCTCAAACATATAGTCAACTATACCTTTTTTATTTTCTCCTGGTATGCCGAGTACTGGCAAAGACCTCTTTCTTATATAATCCAGCACATATATATTAGCATTAATATCGCATGCGACAACCATAATAACGCTAAAGTCACTATCTCTTCTTTCTGAGTCTGTGGCTGGATCCACGCCTGCGAAAATATTGACTGGCACTTTTTCTCCGTCACAGTACAGATACGGCATCATTTCATTTTCATCAAACTTATAAAACCCATCCCAGTGCTTGACATGCCTCATATTGAAAATAGAGTCTTCAGCAGACTGCACCTCCATCATATATTCTTGATAAAACTTATGGGGCTGTCCAGAGTCAACATAAAACTTTTTCTTTTCTTCTAATTTTTCTTTTGGAAACCAGCTATGCCACAATGAGTTTCCATCTAGATCAATTGCCTTATATAACATCACTTTCCAAGAAAAGTCTTTATTTTCGCTTTGAGCTTTTTCATAGTTGGTAATAAGGTTATTAATGAAAGAATCATAATGAACAGGTGTGCCATTAATGCGAAGACGACCGTCGTGAGGCTCCAAAGCAGGAGCAACAACAGCTGTGACCATATTTGCATTTTTCGACCGAGACTCTGGAGTAAGCGTATTGTTTTCGTCTTCAAAGTCGTCCAATACAACAAGATCATAACGCTTGTGGAGCTTAGCACCACCACGAATACCAGAAATGTTGGATTTTGAAATAAGTTTAGATCCATTTGAAAGCTCTATATCGGTTTCTGTCCATTTCCTCCCCTTCATATCACCGAAGTAATACTTAATCTTGTCGTTAAACTCTAGATGGGTTTTTACGTAATCCATGTTTCCAACAGCCAGCTTCTGCGTTGCAGATACCCATCCGTAAAATAGTGGTTCTTCAGTAAAACAAAAGGATCTCATAATATCTGCCTTTGTTATAACGGTCTTTCCATGTCCTCTAGGCATTATAACAGCTAGATTGCGGTACTTATGTAGATCCCCATCCATACTGTCTATTGCGTCAACTATTTGATAGTGAAACCACGGGGTCTCAGATCTTGAAAAATCATCTGGCAAAAACAGCTTGCCAAAAGCGATTATATCATTCTTGGCTGCCAAAAGCAGTTCTTCTGCTTCTGAAACATTTTGAGTGTTTATATTGGCCATTAAATCGTTTCATCGCCAGTAGATTGGTACTCTGGCAAGGACGGTCTTTTTACTTCTTCTAATTGGGCTGGCTCAAAGCCTTGAAATATTCCAGCAACTTCAGTGACTTTTTTCTGACCTCCAACCCCAAAGAAATCGCACAACATTTTTAAAGCATTTAGTCTGTCGCTACCGTTCTTGCTATCTAAGGCCTCAGTCTTGACTCTTTGAATTAGAAGCTCCAAATCAATACCTAAATCATTAAATACCTTGTCCATCTCTTCTTTTCCTGGATTCATAAGCTTTTCTATCCTTTCTGTTTTCATTAAGAGCGCGGCACGCGTTTTAGCATAGTTCTTACTATTTGCGTCATATACCTCTAAATAAGCATCAACTGCGTCTTTTCCTTTAAGTACTTTGCGTGCGAACTGAACCTCTCTTGGATTGGCCTTTTTGCGCTCTTTAATTCTATTTGCGTTAGACTTACCACTTATGTTATAGCGATCTTCTCTTTCAGCGGTATCCATGGTATACTTTACGTTATAGGTTCCGACACATGTCCTCACGACCTCACCAGCGCCCATTTTCTTTCTTTCTAAGATCTGCACATAAGCATTATCATCAGCGCGAACCCAATCCCCTGGGAACCCGTCGCGCCAATTTTTTATAGGACTAATATTGTCTGGCAGTTCAGACTCCAGGTCATACACATGATGTTCCAGGCCTTTTACCTTATAGGTTCTCATCTAAGTCCTTTTATTGGCTTTCTAATCTTTCTTCTGCGTTTATGCGAGCGCTTTCTCTCAAGCCTGGTTTCTGCTTCATAGGTCTGATTTTTAAACGCTGGCTCTACACTTAGTAGGGTTGATAGTACAATTGCTTCAATCAATGTGATACCCCCTTTTTTATTTTAAACTTCGCGGTATACCCGTATACCTATTACCTTTACCTTTACCTTTACCTGTGGGGCTAATGAGCCCCAGCTAGCCCCTAGGTAGCCCCTAGTAAGGCCCTAGTATCCACCACCTATATTTTTAATGGTACTGGATATGTTTTCGGCCATCATATCAGCCTTAGTCTTAATAGAACCAGGATTCTTAGCTTTATTAGCAGCTATTCTCTTTCGTGCAGCGGCTGGATTCTCGCCTGGATATGGTTTGTTTGCTGGCATGTCTATGTCTCCCTTAATTAATTAGGATAAGTTAAGGATTGTTTACAAAAGTACAAAACCTAAAAAAATGGTGGAAAATAATGCGTGACCAATAACCTAAAGGGGGCGGGGCGTCGAGGGTTTTTCGGTTTTCGGATTACGTTAACTTTGGTTTTTTTCCTAACCATTACCTCGTCGGTAACCATTTGCTTCCGTCGGTGTCCGTCGGTAACACGTCAGCGTAAAGAAGGGGACAATGGTTACTAACCTGTACAAATACAATCCGTTTCTCCTCGGTAACTCTCATAGATATTCTTTTATTATACCATTCTCAACCACTCATTATATTACTCATCGGTGTAACGGGTATCGGATACCATTTAGTCTATTAGTCTATATAGTATATGAGTAATGATTGAGGCAAAGTCCACCATGATTTGAGGCGATCCTCGTCGCTATACTACTATCATGCTTTGTGCATCCAATCCTAATGCCGTCAGTATTACTTCGGATTTGGGTGTTTTGCTATGTATCATTTACTAATATTTATCAATATTTGAGGCTGACTTGAGGCTCTGACCTCGTCGCTATATTCAATTATTATTTTATTTATGTTAAAGATATTAGATATCTAATGTATATTATGTCAGTTGATTAATGCATTGCTTTTTTACATAACCTAAATAATCATAACAGGGACAACATTTCGAGTAATCGACGTTGGGAGTATACAGCAGGGCAAGACCCTCAATAGAATTGACTCCTAACCAACGAGAGAAAGAGATGCCATACTGAAAACAGGTGACATAGTAACGGAGGGTTGAATGATGGTCACCGATGGAGAAAGGTCAGAGTTTAGGACGAGTTAAAGGATGGAGATAGGACAAGTCAGTAGTCGACGAGTTCACCATACAGAAGGGTAAACCTCACAAGATTTGAGTGAATTCCATCGACGAGACAAAGTTTAATGTAATCTGCCGACGTACAGGACAGAGTTTCCTATGCATACCGACTGACTCGAAGATAACAAAGTTTATCGTTGCCTATATCGATGGGTGGAATAGGACTTATGAGGACTCGGACTCCTCGCCATCGACAAGAAATACAAACCCGAATAAGAAAAGGAAACCGAAACCATGAAGAAAGTATTTACCAACGAGATCAAAACTCAAATTTCAAAACTTGCAGGAGTTAATGACAGGGACGGAATTAGAGTAATATTGAACAACTTTATAGAGGGACACACCGAGTATAAAGTAAACTCTAACGAGTATCACATAAGAAGGTTCTTGTCTTGGCTCGATGGAGAGACCGAAGAACTGCAATTTGAGATGTTCAAGGTAGGGAACAGCAAACTGCCATTTCTAAATTTTAGTACATTGCCTGTAGTGACTTGTATTGGAGCAGGAGCCTGTAAAACTTACTGCTATTCATTCAAGGCATGGAGATATCCTGCTAGTTTCCTTCGACAGGTGCAAAATACTCTCTTAATGAGCGAATTTGACACCATAAAGAGGGAACTGAAGAGGGTCTTGAACACCAGTCAATTTAGAGACCTTGAGAAGGTGGATTTTAGGCTCTATGTGGATGGAGATTTCTTTACTGAAACAGACCTCGTCAATTGGATGGAGTTAATTAGAGACAATCCAAGACTAATTACCTACGGATATTCCAAGTCTCTAAATCTCTTCCTTAAATTGCATGATGAAGGTTACAAATTCCCTTCCAATTATGCTCTAAATCTCTCCAATGGTGGGAAATATGATGACCTTAAGAAATTCCTCAAAGGTCTATACTTTGTGAGAGGAGAGTTTACTGCTATGAAGGTCGAGAAGGGGGAGAATATAAGAGACAATTTTGACCATAAAGTATTTGTTTGTCCGTCGGTATGTGGTGAATGTACCAATATCGGTCATGCTTGTGGGAATTTGGACACGTTTAAAGATTTTGAAATAGTAATTCAATTACACTAAATAACAAGGAGAAATGAGAGATGAAATACATATCTAATTCAAATGCTGAAATAGTAGCCGAGATGGTGCTTAATGGGAAGACAAGGGTAGAAATTAAAAAAGCAGACCTTAAACGGGCAAATGAGTCCAAAGTATTGCTTTCTAACGACAAATGGAACGAGTTGGCATACAAATGGGGTGCATCAAGGGGGACTAAATAATGGGAATGTGCTATATCGACAAAGAAGGTGGAACAACAGGATTGACCGACGAGGAACGTAAAGAGTATGAGTTTAGTACTAGCTACCATCGAGAAACTAAAACAAATACTAACAGTTGTCCTCGTCAATATAATATCAATAATCAAAGGAGATAGTCTAATGGGATACTATTGGAAAATTACAAAGGTACATTTAGAGAGCCTAAACGACGAGGTTGGTGTCGATAGTGGAGATGCTACCATCAATGAAAAGTCAGCAAGATTCTCAATGTACGATGACGACGACAACTGCTACTACGAAGGCATGATTTATGGAGATTATGATGGATTTGAGCCTCTAGACGACTTTGGGATG
>Ga0208299_1001334_pt1 | contig 18759 bp, 21 predicted proteins | sample 15_taG_FD_184089 | JGI IMG/M metagenome (GOLD analysis project Ga0208299, IMG submission 184089) | Marine viral communities from the Subarctic Pacific Ocean - 15_ETSP_OMZ_AT15312 metaG (SPAdes) (version 2) | ecosystem: Environmental > Aquatic > Marine > Oceanic | place: Pacific Ocean | collected...
AGAATTTATTCACATTGCTCAAGCACATGATTTCTTCTCATATACCTCTAGAATATTTAACTGGGGCACATTTACTGATAAAGATTATAATTATCATAACATTTTTGACTCTGGACACCCAGATCACGTCAAATTTTTAAAAATATTAAACCAAGACTATCACTACCACAAACACGATTGGGGTAATTTAACAGACTTTATAACAGATTAAAACATGAAGAGAATTGCTGTGTGTATTAGTGGGGTACTTAGAGAGCCAGAGTCTTGTATTCCATATATAAAATCTTTCTTTAATGAACTTCAAGAGGGAGCAGAAGTAGATTACTTTATATACACAAGTAATTACTCTCAACTTTCATATGAAGCGCAAAAGGTTACCTATTATAATGATAGAAAAGAAGACTTTATTAGTGAACGCGTCATAAAATTTAAAGACGATGAAATAAAAAACTATATTAATTCTTTTAAACCAAAAAAATACGTTATTGATGATGAGCGATTAAAACTTAAAACTCTTATTAAAACGTATTTACCAGAAAAATATGAAGAATGGGAAAATGAAAGCTTTAGAAAAATAAATCAATATTTTGTTGGGGAAGAATGTAACAAATTAAAACAAGAATATGAAAAGAAGCATAATTTTAAATACGATATAGTTTTTAGAATTCGACCAGATTTATTTCTTGCCTGGAACCCAGAACGAGCACCAAAAAATGACGAACAATGGGATGATTTTTTGAGATCAGGGGTCCGTTTTTTACCAGGGCGACTAAACGAAATACATGTACAAAAAATAGACATATTTCAAGGGGAATTATTTGTTATGGATAATTATTTTTACGGTAGCTCAAGTACTATGGATACTTTTTTAAATAAAATAACTATTAATACCTTAGATTATTTACGTCCATATTGCGCTAGCGGTTCATTGTCCTATCACGACGACATGTGCAAAAAGCTCAACATAAAATATTATTATCATCTATTTTTTAATGGAGAAGTGTGTTGGGGTAAGCAAATAAATATTACCAAATGTTCCTGTACACCTTACGGTTCAAATATGGGGTATTTTAGAAATGATATTATAAGAGGCCCTATGGAATATATATCAGATCCAGGAAAAGCAAAAGAGAAATGCCAAGAAGTCGTGAGAAATATAAACAGAAAATTCAACACTTAATTTTATCTAATGAAAAGAGTAGCAATATGTATAAGCGGGGTAATTCGAGAACCAGAATCATGTATTCCATACATGAAAGGATTTATTAATGAACTTCAAGAAGGCGCAGAGATAGATGTTTTTATATATACAAGTCGGTTGACCCAAACCGGTTTTGTTCCTCAAAAATCTAACTACTTGAAAATAAGAAAAGATGATTTTCATGAAAGTAATACATCAAGTTATACTGGTAATCATGTTTTTAAATTTAAAGACGATGAGATAAGAAATTACATTGATTCATTTGAACCGAAAAAATATATTATAGATGATGAACGAACTGAGCTTAAGTCGCTCGTAAAGAAGTATCTATCAGAAAAATATGAAGAATGGGAATTTGAGTTTTTTAGAGCTATAAATCAATTTTACACCGGAGAATGTTGTAATAAATTAAAAATAGAATACGAACAAGAACATAATTTTAAATATGATGTAGTATTTAGATTTCGACCAGATTTATTCCTCGGTTGGTGGGTTGACCATGCACCAAAAAATGACGAACAATGGGATTATTTTCTTAGAGAAGGTGACTGGGGATTAAGAGGTAGAGACAATCAAATACATGTTTCCTATATGGATGTAATACAAGGACAGCTACGAATAGGAGACAATTATTACTATGGAATGTCTGAAGCAATGGATAATTTTTTTAAAGATATGACTATTAATAGTTTATTATATCTGAAAAGTAAAAAAGGTGTAATACCTGGGTATTGTCCAGAGCCTCACCCAGAAGCAGTTTGGGCTAGTCAACTTTTAGTAAAAAAGTGTACTGCGACTACTCACTCGAATGGTCATTTTAAACATGAGGTAATGAGATGTCCTATGAAGTACGTACAAGACACCAATCTAGCTGATCGAGCATTAAAAAAAGGTATCCATGAAATGTGGTATAGTCATCGAACGATAGAAATTACAAACAAAAAAGAAGAATTAAGTAAAATTAACAAAAACGACTTGAAAGAAAAACATGTAATAGAAAGATTAGAGCGACAGATACGAGAACTAACTCATGATCTTCAACAGCGCAAGGATAGGCCCTTTTAAAAAATAATGAAAAAAATCGCAGTTTGTTTAAATGGAGAGCCAAGAAGCATATTACAATGTTCAAAGTATATAAAAAAATACTTTGATGAATTAAGCGTGGATTATTTTTGTCAATCATGGGACAATAACACAGTACTTCACCCAGAAAACATAAAATTAAATGAACTTGATATACAAGAAAAAAACCTATATAACAATACTACTGAGATAAAAAATTATATACAAACAATATACAACCCAAAAGCAATTTTAGTAGAAAAATTTACAGATGAACGAGTGTTTGGACAATATACAGCAGCTGAGAAAGTAATAAAATTAAAACAAGAATATGAAGATAAACATAATTTTAAATATGATGTAGTAATAAGATCTAGATATGATATTGCTATAACAGACCTAGATCATTCTACTAAAATAGACTTCTTTAATAATTACAACGATGATTATATTCATATAAATAATATTCGCACAGACATTATACACAACGCGCTATATGCTTCTGTATCTGATCACGGTCCATGGATAGGTAATTCAAAAACTATGGATGTTTATCACAAAAATATAACCAAAATTTTACGAGAATGGTATAAAAATTGGTTAATTAACCGTAAAGATATAAAAGATAGAAAAAGTTTCATAGATATATTATACCCTCAAACAACATTAACACCAGAAGCAAAGTGGGCGCTATTATTCGGGGTGAAAGGGATAACTCCTGTAAAATATAAACAAAACATCTTTATACATAATGTATTAAGAACTGGTGCTCCTATAAATGCTACTATAGACGATATAATAGGGTATCATGTTTATAGAGATATAATTAGAACATGTGAAGAACGAAATATAATTAACGAGAAAAGACCTCTCTTAAAAGAAGAAGAATTTAAACAAAACATCCGACCGGAATGTTACCATAATTTACTAAATAGGGTGTTAGAGTCAAACGACAGTGGAATAAATTTAATAATAAAATGAAAATATGCTTAACGTTAAGTGGAGAACCGCGGGAGTATAAAAATACATTTTATACAATAAAAAGGTTTAAAGAAAAATACAATGTAGATGTTTTTATACACGCGTGGAATTCTTATACTAAACCCGGGACTAATGACGGTACAGGTAAACGCTTACAACAACATGTATCTAAACAATTACAAGATGAGTTAAATGATATATATGAACCAATATGGGTTAACGTACAAGAAAAAGAAACACTAATAGATTTTTTAAAAACAAACCCAATAATACACAACCCGTTTGATTATGAGAAGTACATGTCTACTAACTATGGGTCAATATGTCAGTGGTATAGTAGTCAAGAAGTAAACAGAATGAAGCAAGCGTATGAAAAACAAGAAGGGTTCAAGTACGACATACAAATAAAGACAAGGTTCGACACATTTTTTATTGAATCAGAAGACTATGAAAATTTGTATTTTCCTCAAATACAAAAAAACATAACAGATGTGTTTGTTGGTTGGCTAAAATTAGAACAAGGTCAACCACTAATAGAATATGCGACGATAATTGGTAGTAATACGGCGCAAGATTTAATTTGGCACGATATATTATTAAACATTACATCGTGCGGTAATTTTGGGCAAACAAATCCTCATACTCAGCTGTATAATTACTTCCGTAAATTAAAGCTAAATGTCGATGATGGAGAATTGGTGAAAAAAATATGTAGAAATTTAATTCGACCGACAATAAACGGAGAGTTATTGAAAAAATATTTCGATAATAACGATAATGATAAATGTATTGAAATAATAAAAAAAACTTATTTAAGTTATACGTGAAAGTAGCGATAATATTTTTTGGTGTACCAAGACAATACCAATTTACTTCAAAATATATAACTATAGATGAGTTATATGATGTAGATTATTTCGGTCATGCGTGGAATGTAAATGATAAATTAATATCCTCGCAAGAAATAGAAAAAAAGTTGGTTGATACATATAACGGAATATTTCAAGTTAATAACTACACCCAAGAGTTTAAAAGAATTAGTGGTTTATACAAAAAAACTGCATTAATAAAAAACGATTACATTTTTGATGTAATAAGAAAGGGGGAAGATATAAATCAATGGAGATCTTTTGAGAAAGGTGTAAAGAATATTAATAATAATTATTATGACTTAGTAATAGTAACTAGATATGATGCAATAAGCGAAATACTCTTTCAAAAAGAAAAATTAAAAGAAATACACGACTTTATTATAGAAAATCCAGGTATAATTAATATATCTCGTACAAATTTAGGAGGAACACATTATCCATCGTTAGATGATTTTATTTTCGTTGGAGATAATAACTCAATCAAAAAATTTGCGAAAAATTTTACTAAAAATCAAATATATAGATTATATTTAGAAGTATTAGACCCACAGTATGATAACCTTCTAGAAGAATTAATAATAAAACAACTTACTACGACGCATAAACAATGGCGAAATATGTGGTTAGAGAAAACTATCGTAGATAACATTGACGTTTATTATAAAAAAATACCTACATACATATATAGGGACGGTTGTCCTATACAACCTAAAACCAAAAAAGCCCCTACACCAAGCGAGATTGAAATTATATACGAGTTTGGAGAAGAATTTTTAAGAAAACTGCATGCATAAAATTACATTAATTAAAAATACGGACTTTGATAAACTAAGATTATTGTCAAATGTTGACTTGTATGTTAGTTTTAATAAAAATTTTAACGGTTACTGCGAATACTTACACTTATTAAATCAAATTAAACCAATTGCTATTTTAAAAGAGGGGGTTTCAGATAAAAAGAATAATATGTTTCGTATCTTAGATGATTTTATTTTACTTAACAAAAGTGCTGTAAAAAACATCACACATACATATGAGTTGTATAAAGAAAACTCCAATAAAAAATGGAATAATAAGTCTTTAGAAAATTATTTTAAAACTCCTGATATATTAAACCCACGTGTTTTAATGTATAATTTATTATTATTATCTGAAACATTTATATGGATAAAACCAATACATAAGAATCAAAAACTATAATTAAAAGTAGTTAAAATATCCCCAAACTTTTCCTCTAATCTTTTAACCTGTTTTGATGTATAAAATTCTTTATAATCTCTTGACGGTCTATTTGGGTTTATATTACATATTCGTTTAAAATCAGTAATAATATCTAAATTATAACGCTCTTTAAAGTTTATTAAATCTTTGTTAATAGTTTCTAATCGCAAAATGTTTTCTTTTTTAACAACTAACCGAGATTCATCATACAATTGACCAAATATATGTTCATGCATAATAGGGTAGTGCCAGTTTATGCAAGGGTTTAAATAACCTTCAATAAATTCATTAAAAGAATTAAAGTTATGTATTTTATTACAATTAGACCAGCCGGTAGAGTTAGAATAAAAATAATAACTCACTAATAAATCAAACGGGTTACGTACAACAGTAAATAACTCATCAATCGATTGGCTTTTAATTATATGTTTGTAGCCATTAAACCATGATTCAGTATTTAAATCAGCGCTTGAATCAGGTTTCCAAGAATCCCACCCTATAACAGTCATACCATGATAAGCGTCGTGATAGAAATTATGTATATTATTTTTCTTAAAATTACAACACCGGTGTATGTAATGGCCACCAGTTTTAGGTATATGTATAAATCCAAATCTAAGCATAAAAAACTAAATCTTGTCTCAAACGTTTAGGTATTTCTACTGTAGATGGTATTTTCTCTCCATCGAGAAATTCTTTACCGGTAATATGATTATACCCTCCTGTAGATTGGGTAGTAAATAAGCTAGGTTGGTTACGTATATTGAGTTTGTTAGTTACTTTCTGATCTTGTAAGTCATTAATTGCGAGATCAATAGGGTATATATCTGCTGCGTACTTGTTTAAGAAATCAGCAATAGCTTCTCGACTCATAGCGAAAAAGTGAGTACCATTACTTTCTTTTAAGATGTACCAATCTTTATCTTGTTCAAACCAACTATTTTTTAGTTGTACATCCCAGTCGTCAGCTAATATAATATCATCTTCTATAAATAAAGTAGTTTTAACTTCTTTATCGTACAAACATTTTTGAAAAAGCTGCTCATAAGCACAAGATAAAGAATGAGCTCCTGGCCATATAGGTTGTTTATTATAATAAGAATAGTGAAACCTCTCTTTAAACGGAGCAAAAAATATTTCAGGGTGAATACCTCTACTATTTAAATAAGGTACAACATGAGATAATCTATTTTTAGTATGATAACAAGTAATTAAAAATATTTTATCAAAATAGTCATTTATTTTTATCATTATTTAAGAATAATTGTAAATCTTCTGGAGTACCAAGTCCCCACATTTTCGGAACATCAAATACTTTAATGGTTTTACCGTCGTTTATAGCTTCATTAAATACAGGACATACATAAAACTCATTATTTGTTCGTATATTTTTATCTATCATTTGTTCAGCGTATTTTACATAGTCAGATCCTTTTGACCAGTAGTATACACCCACGGTCGCAAGATTAGAAATTGGATTTTTCTCTGCGACTTCTGTGACGAAACCACTCTCACCTAATTTAGCGTAACTCCATTTAGGGTGAGTTGATTTAAATGTTAAAATACCACCGTCAACAGTATCCCCGACCATTGAATACATAAACTCGTTACTATCCCACTCTACATATTGATCGGAATTTGCCATAATTAACGGGTTGTCGTTGTCGATATATTCTTTAGCTAACAAAGTAGTACACGCAGCACCTTCTGTTATACCTTCTACTTGCACTACCGTGCAATTTGGTGCTATATTTTCAAGTACTGTTTGTAAATGATATTGCTCGTAATGAGATTTTTGTACAATAAAAATATAATTAGCTTCGATATTTAAATTATCTACAACGGCTTGTATCATAGGCTTACCATTGACATCAATTAATGGCTTAGGAAAGGTATAACCTGCTTTTTCAAACCTAGACCCAGCCCCAGCCATAGGAATTAATACATTCATATTACCGCCTAACCATTTTGGTTTTATTTCTTCCATAGTTTTATCTTTATTTTTTATAAAATTAACAATATAATCAAATGTAACTTCTTCTGGTCCAGTTACAGGACATAAATGAGAACCACTCCTTATTGCTCCTTTTCTACCTGTGTGAGAATCCTCGATAATAACAGTTTCATCAGGATTAGTCTTTGTATATATCATACATCTCATGTACATCTCGGCGTTAGGCTTAGGGAGAAACACATCTTCATTAGCTAACACATAATCACAATACTTAAGTACACCAATTTTATCTAAAGATGTTAATACTGTTTGTCTTATAGCATTAGACGCTATAGAAATCTTTAACCCATATTCTTTTAAGAACTTAAACAGTCGCTGTAGTTCTAAATTTTCTTGTACGGACTGAAGTCGATCTCTTGTAAACTGTTGTTTTAATTCCCAGACTTGATCATACTTCTCCTTTGGTAATTGTTTATGTTGAGTTAATAATTTAAGTTTAGTATTAGTGGGCTTACCGTCGTAAGATGAAAGATGCTCTTCTCTTGAAATTACATAAGATTCATCAAGGGAACGAAGGGCATCATTAAGAGCATAATAATGTAAATCTCTACTATCTATTAATACTCCATCTAAATCAAAAATAACGTGTTTTATATAGTTGTACATAGTCAGAACAAATCCCCTTACAAGTATAATTAGGAGGATCTTCAGAATTATCTACAATAACACAATTTCCTGAAGCATACTTACCCGGGTAAGTCCAAATAAATTGCTTTGAAGTAATAGTGTATTGATCTGTTTCATGCCAAAAGCAATGTATCTTATCATTTTTAAGCATTACCTCTAATGCTTCTAAGTTTTTAGCATGACACCACAAATTAGGGTGCTCAATCATATCCTCTTTAACACGAATTTTTGGCTCATCATGACCTAATAAATATTCCCCGTTTATAAACCATACATCGATTTCACATTCATATCCTAAATCTAATACTTTTTGGATTTGTGTGGGAGAATTTTCTAATTTCGTGTTTGGACCATTTAGGTTGCCTCTATGTGATATTAAATGCATTTTTATATTAAAGTATATCTGTAGTTTAGTATACGAGTAGGTGAATGTCCATCAACAAAATAGTCTGATGGTGCTATCATAATTCTTTCATTAAAATCTTCACTTAGATATGTGGCCCACCAACCAAAACTAGAGCCATGACATAGTATATTATAATCACATTGAGATATTAAGCTAAAATCTACAAGGGGGTCATCTGTTGACGCATAAATATAGCTATCTCCAAGAAAGCTATTATTAAACCATCTCCGATCATCTAACTCGTTATGTCGATTACCACCTATAAAAACTAAAAACTTAACTCTTGGCATACTATAGTCATAATCAAAATATTTTTTTGCCTTTAAGAAATATTGCCCGTAAACAGAATTAGGATCTAATCTAGTTGTATCAGAGCCATACATCTTCGCTCCATAATTCTTAAACATTATTGGATTAAAGACTACATCTCCTCTACGTATATGCACAGAAACAAACTTATAATCCGGAAATTTATTTCTATAGTTAAATAATACATTTTTAGCTTTTAATATTATAGATTGTTTGAGTGTAAACTCTTTACGAATTACAGACTCGAACTCTATAAAATATTTTAGATGTTGAAAAAAACCATGAATATTAATATTGTCTGATAGCTTAAAAAAATTACGATCAAAACCAGTTGAATTAGCTATTTTATCAAAGGTCCATGCCGTGTGCATTCGGGTTGGTTCTATATATGTTTTAGTTATATTATTAAAATCAGAAAATGTACAATCTAAATTAAAATCAGTCAACTGACATGATTGATCTTGAAAGATCTTATCGTTAAGAATAGGTAATACATACTCATAGTTTTTTTTTAAGGCAAGAGATTTAAGGGCTGCGTACTGAAATAACTGATTACCTAACCTACCATCAGACCCAATGTGGGTGTTGGTAATCATGACGTTATAAACCGCTCAAGTTCGTTATTATCGCGAGATATATTAACAGCTTCACAAGTAGGGTATAGGTTTGAAGAGCCATAATCATTTATTATAATTCTATTACCATGATATAAGTCAAAAATTATATTATTATATAATATACCTTCCCTTTTTAACTGTTTGATTGTTTCTTCTTGCATACTTCTTGGGCGTGCTGTAGTTAGTATAATGTGTACTTTACCTGTAGAGTGTAGTTTATTTAGAAATTTAATATTTTTTGTAATACCTTCATTATCTCCCCAATATGGTTTTAAATACTTACCACCACCACCTTCAACTAATACACCATCAATATCTACAAACAAAGTTTTGTATTTAGATGTATAAGCGAACCAATCTTCTTTAGTACCCCAATCAACATATTTTGAAACCTTTATGGCCTTAAACGGTAATCCGTCTTCAATCATGTTTTTAATTATATCCGATAAAAATAAATTTTTAATATCGCGATTTTTATTAAAATAAGTACAATATACATCAGCACTATTAAACGAATAACTACCACAACCAAATGTGGCGGAAATTACATGTTTTTCTACTATAGATGTTATATAATTATTACTATCAATTTTTATATAGCTTTTATTAGATGGATTAATTAATGTTGTATTATTAAGATCATAATAGCACATAAAATTACCTGGTTCAAAATTATAAGAAAATTGATTATCAACTTCTTTTATTATAATTTGACCAGAAATCCTAGCTTGTTTAACAATTTCGTAGACTGTGTGTGGTTGATTAATAGTTCTGTTTTTAAGTACTACTAATGTTGCTTTGTCTTTAATACCAATTTCTTCAAAACATAAGTTTAAAGCATCTATACAATTATATTCTATTAAATGTTCTTCTAAAAAACCAAAATATACGTTTTTTATATTTGTAAAATCTAAACCTTTTAAAGCTTCAACAAGCATCCAGTTACCACTAGGGTGTGTCAACATCCATTTTGGTTTTAATCCTTCAAATCTCGCCGAAAGACCAGCAGCAGTAACAATTAAATTCATTTTAAATTAACCCAATAATTAATCATCTCGTCGAGCATCGTTTCAAATGTATATGTAGGTTTCCAATTGAGCTCATTTCTCAATTTACTAGAATCTCCTTTTAAATCTCTTAACTCTTCTGGGCGCAAAAATCTCTCATCTTCAGTTATATACTCTGACCAATCTAGACCTAATTTTCCAAAGACATATTCTATTAAATTTTGTACAGAGTGAGATATTCCGGTAGCGCATACAAAATTATCTGGCTTATCGTGCTGAAGTATACGCCACATAGCTTCAACGTAATCTTTCGCATGACCCCAATCTCTCGTTGCTTGAAGATTACCCATAGGTAATGCATCTAATAAGCCTTTCTTTATTTCAACAGCTGCCTTCACTACTTTATTAGTTACAAAATTTGTACCTCTTCTAGGAGATTCGTGATTAAACAAAATACCATTACTAATAAACATATTATAACTGTTTTTATAATTGTTACAAATATTATAAGCAAAGACTTTTGAACAGCCATATGGAGACACAGGCGTCATCGGTGTTGTCTCTCTTTGAAAACCATCAGAATCAATACTATTACCAAACATTTCACTTGACGATGCTTGATATATTTTTGCGTTTGGTTTAATTAACTTAATTGATTCAAGCAAGTTAAGAGTTCCTATCGCAACCACATTCGCTGTATATACTGGTTGATCAAAAGATATACGAACATGAGACTGAGCTGCTAAATTATATACTTCGTCAGGCTTATATTTCTGAACTACTCTCACTAAAGATGAAAAATCAGTCATGTCAGCATAAACTAATGTAACCTTATTGAGATCTCTTAATTCAGAAATACGAGATGTTTGATTTTCTGATACAGAGTTGCGTTTCAGTGTTCCTATTACATTATAATTTTTTGAAATTAATAGCTCCGCTAAATATGAACCGTCTTGACCGTTTATACCGGTAATAATAGCTGTTTTTTTATTTTCTTGCATATTCAAAATTGACTTCAAACCATTCAACTGTTTCTTTTATACCTGTTTCAATCGGAGTAAACTCAAAGTCTGGTAAATAAGATCGAAGTTTAGAATTATCAGAAGGTTTTCGAAACTGACCCTCTGGTTTTGTGGTGTCAAATATAACCTTTCCTGTAAAACCAACCGCTTTAACGATAAGATCGACTAAATCTTTAATAGATATTTCTTCTGATGGTGAGAAAATAATAGGTTCTGGTTCATTATAGTGCTCTAAAGCCCAAATAATTAATTTACCTATATCTTTACTATATATAAACTCTCTTAACGGGTTACCGGAACCCCAAATAACTAAATCAGTATTATTCTTTTTAGCTAAATAACATTTGTGTATTAACGATGGTAAAACATGACCATTTTTTGTATCAAAATTATCGTGAGGACCGTAAATGTTAGTTGGAATTACATTAACAAAATTTACCCCGTATTGTTCCCTATAAACTTTAGATTGTACATCAACCATTCGTTTTGCATATGAATAACCATAATTAGATTCATGTGGTTCTCCTAAATGAAATTTGTCTTCTGTAAGAGGATATTCTATATCGTTTGGAAAAACACATGTTGAAAGTAATGAGACAAGCTTGGTAACTTCATAGATTCGGCATGCTTCTAAAACATTTGTGTTTATCATTATATTATCGTAGTAATAAGCACCCTTTGCGCGCATATTTCCACCAACACCACCTACACGAGCTGCAGTATGTACGACATGAGTTGGTTTATGTAATGAGAATAATCTATTTGTCTCTTCTTTATCTACTAAATTACCGTCTTTCGAGCTTAATTTAATATCCGAATGATGATCGTGAACTGTGGGTATAGAAGAACCAACTAATCCTGTACCTCCAGTAACTAACAATTTGAACATATGATTTTAAAGACTTATTAGCCATTCTTTAATATTGCAAGTTGGTGACCAATTTAATAATTTTCTAGCTATTTCATTATTAATTAATAAAACCGTCTTCAATTAAATTGTTTAATAAATTTTTATCAGGAGAAGAATATTTTTCTACTTGATTGAAATTATAATTTATATAATCTAATTTAGAATTATAATCTTCTATAGAAATAGAATTAAGTATGTTAAGAAGTTCGCTGACATTATTAAATGTATAAAAACCTCTTTCATCAAACCTACTCTTTGTGTTAGGACAACCATAATATATAGGTATACATCCAATCGCGAAGCAATCTAATAACTTCTCTGTATAATACCCCGGGTAAACACAGTTTTCTATTACAATAGAATACATATATTGTTTAAACGGTGTTAGTCGGTTTTCAAAATTATTATATCCTCGACCCCAAACATCAATATTCTTTTGTATACTTTGTATTACTTCGTGCCGAAGTTTTTGACCAATAGTATGCCTTTTTTCCGAGGCAATTATGGATAGTAATTGAGTTTTGTCATAAACTTTACACTCCTTTAATGGTATCCAGCATGTACCGTATTCGATTATTTTTACCTTTGGGTGATTAATATTTGGATTACATAAATATATTTTATCAAAAACGTCAACCAAGTCTTCCCAGTGATTATAAACAGCTGGCTTGATAGCGGGACTTTCTAAAGCCCAGGCTATTTTATACCTGCTGTTTACTTTATGTGGTATGTCAGTTAAACAATACTCATCTGTAAAAACTGTAACACCATCCCATTCAACAACAGGTGGTTTCTTATACGATAAATTATCTACAGGACGATAAGGATTTGCATACGTAGTATGACTAAAATTATTATCAAACAAATTAATCTCCATCAATTATCTCCCAATTACTTAAAATAATATCATCACAATTAATTTTATTATTATATTCTACACCAAACCATTTCTTAGGGGCTATAACTCTTTTATTTGAATTAGAATTCAACCACGTTCCCCACCAGCTAAAACTAGAATTTGCGAGTATATTATTTTCACACTGTGACATAAGCCATAAACATTCTGACTCTTTTTTGTCTTCTATAAAAATTATATCTTTATAATGTAAATTATCTTTACACCAAGATATATCATCCGAAAAAACATAAAGTTTATTATACGTGCCTATACTTTCAACAGCTTTATTGTAATAATTAATAGACTGAGTTGGATGGAATTGTGGAACATTTACATAATCTCCTCGCCGTACATGTAAAGAAGTAGAATTCGGTAGAATCATATCTTTATTAAAAGTATTCGGAGGTGCGAGATTTTCTTTTATAATATTACTAATGTAAGAAAAGTATTTAGCACTTTGCCAATACCCGTCAAGATAATTAATATCATGCTCACTATATCTCAAAGGATGTAATATGTCTCTATAAACAAAGTCGTCAGGACTTCTTCTAATATTTGTTTTTAATTCAACAATCTTATTAATACCAAAAACGTCATATTGTATGTGCGGAAATTGATTTAATTGAAATTCTCTCGGAGTAACTCCTATTTGATTATTATAAAAACTTATATCTATATAGGATTCTATATTATAATATTCTTTAGCAGCCTTATAATAAGCCCATTGGAATAATTGATTACCTATACCACCTTGCAGTTTTACAATTATTATACCAGACTGTTTCATTAGCAAAAATTATTAATAAAAATATTTTCTATGTCTTTTTGACCTTCATTAGAAATAGCATTATAAGCCATATGTACTGCTAATCCATTTCTAATAAAACCCATAGATAAGTTATGTCTATCTTTGAATAAATTCAGAGGTACCTCGTCATAAGCGTCTCTATATAAAGATCTATCAGTAATTATACTTCTCCAAATTTCTGTATTAATAAAAAACACAGAATTACAAAAATAAGGTAATTTGTATTTTTCTATATACATTTGCTTAGTATTATTAAATAATCTATCTTTATTGTTACATATTACTTCACAAAGATATCTCTGACAGTCTTCAGACACTCTTATCGGGTGGATTCCTTTATAATAATGTTTAATCTTACTTACATCTGTATAGAAGTCCTCAGCACTCCACGTGGTTCTTTTTTTATTTAAAACCTCTCCATAATTAACTCCCCACATATTCGGTATAATAGTTTCACAGAACTTATTATATATATTGTTTTTTTCGAACTCGGAGAAAAAATCTTCAATAAACATTTCTACAGAAGGGATTCCATTAGATATAACTGGTGCTAAAAACAACAAATCCGGATCGTCAAGAATATCAATATTTTCTATTATATAATTCCAAGTTCTTGTAGTGAGAAAAACATCCTCGTCAATTGAGCAAGAATATTTACATTGACTGTTAAGACAAATATTAATTTTATGTAAATAGTCTGTTACTCCAGATTTACTATCTAAAGACATCCAACTACAATTAACGTTCCTCACAGTATTTAAAAAGTCTACAAACCAATCAGACGATTGAGAGCAAATTACTTGAATTTGAACTTGTTTGTAGTTATCTTCTGCTACATTAACTAATTGCTTAATACATTCAGCAGTAAATCTCTCTCGTTCTTGAGTGTAGCTCAAAAAATTTATTTGTAAGATGTTACTCATACTTTTATTACAAACGTACTATTAACTATTTCATGAGCAATGTTGTGTTGTCTCGCTATTTGTAATGTTGGTTCAAAAATTAAGTTATTAAATGGCTCTATATCGTGTATTACTTGTTGTATATTAATCCACGGATATGGAGAGTACAACACATCGTTAGTAAGTGAAGTTATATTATCTTCGAAAAATGTTAATTTAGTATGTTTCTCGAATGGGTGTATATTGGAAAAATATTTTTGTTCTAAAAGCTGAGTAATATGACTAGATTCTGTTGCGTCATAACCAAGATTAATTTTATTACCACACTGAACTCCAATATACCCAGTTTCAGCACACTGTAATCCTATTTTCATTTCTCCGTCGTGAGCAGAATTAAACTCCCATTGTATTTGTTTTAATACATCTGTTTTAGCAAACCAAAACGGTGCTCTAATATGACTTTCGTGTGGGTATTTTTTATTACCGTTAAATATTTGAGAACCACCGAAGCCTATTTTTTGGTGTAGAGACAACGTATCAATTATATCTTTTAACCAAAAATCTCGTTTTAAAACCACATCATCAGAAATAAAAACAAATATATCGTAATTATCTTTATATTTGTTAAAGAAATATCTATATGCTCCAAAGTCCCGGTGAGGGATATCTTTGTGGTTAATAATTTTATTTTCTTTATAGATTTTTCCAGTATCATTTACTGGCTCATGATTAATACCTAAAAAATTTCTATGTATTAAAATTATATCATGTTTATATCCAGGGTTACATTTATAATAGGATGGCCAAAAACATTCGTTTTGTTTTTCTCCAACAGGTAATATTACACCCACATTCATAAAACTAAATTATCGAGTAGTTCTTCGTCAACTTTATTTGTTTCTTCAAAAGCTCTATCTTTGTACTTGAGTAATTTAACAGCAGAGAATCGGTTCATTTTAAACGTTGTTTTTTGTCTAACTCTCTTAGACCATTCTACGTCTTCTCCATGACCCCACGGTAAAGTATTATCTAATCTGTTCTCTAACATGAAAGATTTCTTGCCAACCCAATATGCCCCTGAAAAATACATAAGCTTGGTTAGATGAGACGTCTCATATGGTATTAAATAGTGATTATTTTTTAGTACCGGGTGGACATCATACGCCCATAACGACCAATCTCTGTATCTAGTACCATCTATGTTAAGAATCTTTGTCATACATAAATCAAAATCTTCCCCATATTTTAAAAAACCAGAGTACCAAGCAGAATCGAACTGTATATAGTCATGTAAGTATACTATATTACTAAAGTTAGCTACATCAGTAATAATATTCTTTTTAATCGATATATCTCCTTGAGGGAATACATCAGTATACTGTATAAATCTTATTTTTGAATCATCAAACGATAAATTATCGCCAACAACAACAACCTCAAATTCTGGTATTCTTAAAGAATATATACTCTCTATACATTTTTGTATAAAAATAGAATTTTTACCAGTTACTATACCGAATGTGAATTTCATTTAATTAAAAATACATTACTACGTTGTTAGGGTGAGTATTTGGATGTTCCTTAAGAAAATTAACTTTAGGTTCAAATAAAGATATAATTTCCTCTTTACTTAGAGAGTGTATTTTAAATTGATCACTAATAAAGTTTAAAATAAAATAACCATGTTTGCAGTTTTTAATTACATGATTATAATAATCGGTCTGTATTTCTTTTGAAATTTCTGAATACGCATATGTACTAATTACAATATCATTAGGGTTATTATAATTCGGAACATCGTTTATTGATAATATATTTACATTTATATTATGTTCAGAAAGATATTTTTTTGTTAAAGCTAAAGGTTCATCTAGATCAATAACCGTGTATTCATCTATATCAAATAGTTTCGATAAAATCAAACATTGTCCACCATAACCACAACCAATTTCAATAATTTTTTTATTATTAAAATTACCATATAATCGTTTGAGATCAACTACAGTTTTTATATAGCGGAGAGTTGTTGGAGATATGCTCCCTATATCAGGATATTCACATAATACAGGGTTACCTATTTTGTCATTAATACATAGCTCTGTTTTTATTTTATTAAAAACATCAAGATCGTATTTTTTAATGTAATTTAAGTACGCTAAACCAGCATTATAATCTACATGCTCTAAAATTGGAGTATAATCTGTATGTTGTTTAAAATCTGAAAACACTTTATCGATTTCTACAGCTAACTTACAAACATTTTTATAATTAAAAGTGTCGCTTATACTATTCATTTATAATTTTGTATTCTTTTTTTGTTTTTATATCTAACGCGCAACGAACCTGATCATTTAAATTTTTATTGTGCTCGTTTAATGTAGTATTATCTCTATATAAATATAGAGGAGAATTAAAAAACATGGTACGACCACGACCTGCTAATTCGAGAATAGGTTTCATTATCGCAACATCTCCTGCGCTTGTATAAATTTTTTTATTTGAATCATAAAAACTAATATTCTTATCAATATAATTCCATAATTTAAATTTAAATGTTCTTAAATGAGAGAATATCCACCCAACAGGTGCAATATAATTAGAAATATTAATATTTTTGTCCCACAGTTTACATATGCTTTTTTGACCAGATGTAGTAACATAATTACCATACGAAACTAAATGATTGGTATTTTTTGTATATGCTTTTGCTACAATAGATAAAACGTTAGGGTGCAACAACAAATCGTCTCCATCAACATGCACAATAACGGCTTCTGGGTCATACTCAAATGTCTCTATAGCTTTAATATGATTAGAAAGAGGTCCTGTGTTAGATTTATTATTAATATAATTAAATTTTTTGTTTATATTTTGAGCTATTACCTCATGAGTATTATCTGTAGAATTATCATTTATAATAACAACATTACAATTAGTATATGTTTGAGATTTTATAGAATCTATACATTGCTTGATGTAAGATTCGCAATTATAACATAACACTACAATATTAAACTTAATATTCATCAATTATTTGATTAGCAACAAACTCTCGCGAGAACTTGTCTAAATACGGCTCTGTATGCCAGTAAACTTCTTTAATTTTTCCTGTATTATCAACATCAAATTGTAATACCTTTTTACCACACAACAATCCTTCTATGGAGGTCCGACCTAAAAAGATACCAGAAACAATATCACATTGTTTATAATATTTTTCTACATTCCACGTAGGTTCAATTGTAGCGAAGTTAGGATGTACAGTAGAATAATCAGACCTACCAACGTGTAAAACTTTAAAGTTCTGTTTTTCAGATAAATCTAACAGATATTTTAATGGTTTGTATCTTAGGTAATCTAAACTTCCTGGAAATAAAACTACCTTATCCTTAACACTCTTTTTCTTTTTACATCTCTGAGGGTTAAATCTAGTAAAATCAAATGGATTATATATCAATTTTACATTAGCAGTAGGTATTTTGCTTCTTATAAACTCAATAATTGATGGTCGTATGCCCACATATAAACTAACACTAGGGTCATCTACTGGTTCTTCTAGGTCAATAACTTCAGAGTGAATAATATTAATTAGTTTATTTGTCTTAACATCCTTTATATACTCCCATATAATTTTTCCATGAGAAAACAAAACCATATCGTATGGTTCTTTCTTTATTTCCTCTTTATTAGGGAACGTTATACCCGTAGTTCTATCTTGTAACGGATTATCTACAAAAGGAGAAAAAATAGACACATTATGCCCAGCATCTCTTAGAGCAGTTGAGAGTTCATAAAAATATATCTCAGAACCAGTATACTCTCTATAACTAAGACAACTTAATAATATGTTCACCTTAATTATTATAATTGTAAAGCATTGAAAGTCAAATAAATACTTACAG
>Ga0208299_1001335_pt1 | contig 18755 bp, 25 predicted proteins | sample 15_taG_FD_184089 | JGI IMG/M metagenome (GOLD analysis project Ga0208299, IMG submission 184089) | Marine viral communities from the Subarctic Pacific Ocean - 15_ETSP_OMZ_AT15312 metaG (SPAdes) (version 2) | ecosystem: Environmental > Aquatic > Marine > Oceanic | place: Pacific Ocean | collected...
GTTAACGCCGACGAACTCGTAGGTGCGCTGAAGGTAGTAGCCATGCACGATACATCAGTACAGTACAGCAAGCGTGTACGTGCTAAGATGCTGGAGCGTATTAAGGCTGGCACGTATACCGTAGAGCAAGGGCAGAAAGCGTTAGCGCGGTTTGCTTCTAAACCATTCCCGTCAGAGATGAGCGGGGAGGAGATAGCGCAGGTTGTTAATGGGCTTGAGATGCATCATGGTTCGCCAGAGGCAGAAGCCGTACGTCGTGAAGGTTTTAAGGGTGAGGAGTTAAGCCAGCATTCTGATCTAGGGCCAGGAATATACATGACTTCTGACAGAGCTACTGCTGCTGTTTATAGCAAGGGAGGTCGTGTTATACCTATGGATCCTTCAACGTATGACTTAGAAGATCCTCTTATAATACCTATTAGAACAAATTTTAAAAACTTATTAAACCTAGATCAACAATTAACAACTAAAGATGCAGACGTATTTGTAAACAATTTTAGAAAAGCCGCAGATGAACTCGGTATAGATATTGTTGACACTAAATATTTAGAGCCTAACGTAAGATATGAAGATACTGTAAGAAGTCTTATTGATGCTTTAGATGCGTCAGTAGGCCAAAGAACTATAAACAATTCTTATTTAGGTGATGATATATTTCGATTATCTGCAGATGCTTCTGGCTATCATAACCGTAATAAGATACTTAACAAACTAGGTTACGATGGATTAACATTTAGTAAATCCATGACAACGGCTCGGCCAGATGCAAGACAAGTCGTCGCCTTCCGTGAGCCGTTTGAGAAAGCCACCGATCAACTGCATGAATACTACGGCGGCAAACGCTTACAACGTATGGATGCTGACGAGTACCTCGGTGATGTTAAAGACTACCAGCTAACATCCTATACGGATCACTTCTCATCTAACCCCGCAGCTAAGCATCATTGGTTTTTAGATAGCGTAGTGGATCGCATACGTTTAACCGGCGAAAGTGCCGACGAACGCCGCGCTTCCTCAACAGTTGCGGAGGCCATGTCCGCTGCTGCACGTGACGCTGGTACACTTGACGGCCAGTTCATACAGAACTTTGAGTTAGTTGAACAGAACAACGTAAAGCTATCACCTGCTGACGCAGAGCAGGTAGGGATTTACATGGCTCACTCTAGGCGTAGAGATCCTATTACTGGTGAGCTTACAAATCCCATACCAGCAGAAACGTTAGCGCGTTACAACGAACCAAATAGCGTAGTAAAGCATTACGTTGAGTGGTTTCGCGATCAGTATACAAAAGCACGTGAGTTAGACATTGAAGCAGGTGCTAAGATTTACCATCCCAAGACTGGTGAGCTTGAAGATCCTGGTATGTATCGTGAGTATTCACCAGAAATTCTTAACCAAACAAAGTGGCGTGAACTCTCTGGTAACAACGCTGCAAAACGTGACGCTGCTAAGAAAGAGTTATCTGACTGGTGGAAAACGCATCGCGTACAGGATGAGGCGCACAAGAACTACATTTCTGACGATGAGATAAAAGAAGCCGTGGATGCGTACGTGGCGCGGCTAGCTGGTGGCGACATGGCGCACTTAGGCTCTACGAAATTCGGTGCGCTACGTAAAGCAGAGGGCATTGGGTTGCCGCTTACGAAAGGCGAAGACGGCAAGTTTAACTGGATTGAACCTAGCGCAGCTAACACGTTCACAAGTTACTTCCGCAGGTGGTCGAAGGATCATTCGTTCTTTAAGAACGTAGAACAGAATCCTGACGCTCGCGCAATCTTAGGACTTAAAGATCCCAAGACTGGCGAACACGTACCTACGTATGCTAAGGGTAAGAATCCTTTCCACGTTGAGACAACTACGCTGGCCGATGGCCGAGAAGTTAACAAAGCGCAGACATCCGATAAGAACATAAAAGACTTCATCAAGGGTTACTTAGGTTACTATGAAGGTGAGGAGTTGTTCGGGCGCACGGCTAACAGACTTGTGGTTAGTCATTGGCTAGGCTTGATGTCTGGCGCACGTGACTTGGGTTCATCGTACGTGTTTGCGCTACCGCACTTGCGTGGCAGGGACATGGGCTTGATGATCTCGTCGCTGAAAGACTTTGGTAAAAGTTGGATACAGTCACATTTGTACGGTGTTAACAAGACACACGCTAACCGCATTGAGTTTGCTACAGAAACACACAACAAGTTAGCTGACGTTGCTAACACGTGGTCTGATATTGTTAGTAAGTATAGTGGACGTACACCGCTGGAGCGTATCACACGTACGGCACAGTTTGGTTTAGGTCGCGCTGTTGTGCTGAAACACATGGGCGTTGCGAAGGGTACGGACATAACTGTAGATCGCAATATGCGTAGGCTAGGTGAGATGTCTGGCGTAGACATAAATCTATTACGCCGCCACGCAGATAAGGCTGATGACTTTAAGCTAGACGATAAGACTTTAGATGATGCCCTAGATCGTATGGCTGCTGCGTGGGTAGAAGGTAATCAAGGTACGTACGATGTGCGCGGCGTTCCGTCATGGACGATGAGTGGTTCTATGTCAATGTTTACATCACTCGCACGGTGGAACATTGAGAAGTTCAACACCATGAAGCGTGAGATAGTGCGCCCTGCTATGGACGAGGGCGACTGGCGGCCATTCATTAAGGCTACGCTAGGTTCAGTATTCACCGGCACTTTGCTAATTGAACTGTCGGAATACATTAACAACAAGTTCCGCGCTAACCCAACACTTGAAGAGGCGATTAGGGAAGGCGACGAGGAGGAGATAGCATATGCCGTAGCTGACTCCCTTAACTACGCTGGTTACTTTGGTATAGCATCTGCGCTAGCTAACGATACTATCATGAAGCTGGGCCGTGGCCAACGTCCGACAGGCGCGGGTATCGTATTCCCTGCGTGGGATTTCATTAGCCAGTCGCTAACAGAACCTATCTTCGATGCGGTCACAGCTATTGAAGAGGGCGAAGATCCACTACCTACCGTGTTCGATGCTTTTCACCAGACCGTACGTAACACATTCCAAACGTATCGTATCATGTACAATAACGATATGTTGGGATTGCTACCACTTGGTCGTGAAAGAGCAAACGAGCAGAACGTACGCCGTGACTTGCGTATCTTCCGCCGGTTCGAGGGCATCAGAGGTGCGGCGCCGGTAGGTGGCCTCGGCAATCGTATGCTACGTCCTGAGACACGTGCGTTTAAGGAAGCGGATACAATTGAGGAAGCGCGGGAGGCATTACCGAAAGCGTTTGAGGAACAACGGCGCAGGGCGAAAGGCCGTGGCGATAAACTCAAGTCGTACACTCAGGGCTTGTACACTATCCCTGACAAGACTTTGCCATCGCCCGACACAGTTGAAGGCGCGGAGGAGTTCATGCGCTACCGCGAGTACCTGACGCGCCAAGATGGATGGTTCTCGGCGCGTGGTGATAGGTACTGGCAGCGCATCTTCAATGAGTGGGCGCGTAACAGGACGGAGCTTACGCCAGCAAAGAAACTTCTTGTCAAGTCGTACGTGGAACATCTCATACAATCTCCATCCACTTCACGCCCATAGCGAAGTCGAGAATGTTCTCTTGCACGTGTCGATCCTTACCGTCTGCTGTTGTTCCCACTAGCAAACCGTAGCCGCCCAGCGGTTCCTTGTAGTGTTCTGGTACGCAGAAAAACGCCGGTTCTTTTACATCGCGCATTAAGTAACAGTCATCTACGTACATCACATCGTTAAGTGATGTACGATACGCTGAGGTAAATATGCCACACTTTAACTGCTCTGATATGTCAGTACACATATCCCCTATGTACACCTGTGTGATAAGGTTCTGGTAGGGATCTACTAGGTATGCTCGTTTATTTTGCATAAAGAATTCCGCAATAGTTACGTCTGCCAACAACACGTACCAATCCAGCACGTATTAGTGTGTTACCTATATGCTTTGCTAGCAAAATATGCTTGCCGTTAACATTTGTGAAGATAGCCTTACCTGTCGTCATACCGTGCCTCCCATGCTTCTTCGTGTGCGCGTTCTTCCGTAGCAGCGAACGCTTTGTCACGGCACAGCTTTGCATTCTCCTCAGATAATATAACTGAGTTACCGTCGACATTTACGTATGCTATGTCGTCATCCGCTGCATGCACTTCTGTATGTGCACCCTCATCAGTACCAGAATCACCCATGATTTCACAAGAGTAAGTTACGGTACTGTCTTCCGTATAGTAGACATCGGGCATAATCTCCTCGTAGTTGTCTAACTCTATCGTAATATCGAACGTATCTTTTCTATACATAGTTTTTTATCAGCCTACAAGTAATCAGATGCACTCGTCGGCTGTTCAACAAGTGATCTGAATCCGCTAGCGTCTTTCGATATTTGATCCGTAGCTAACAGAAATTCTATACATTGATCTAAGTCATCCTTTGATAAGTCGTCGACGAACGTAAGCCATAGTCGTTTGTATGGTACAGCTTTATTGCTGTTAATGATATGCTCTAACACACGGCGTTGTATGCCAGCGAGAGAGTTGCGACCGCCGGTAACGTATGCTTCGTGCATACGTATCTCCGTGTGTGCGAGGAATCGCAACGCCCGTTCCATACTTACCTTCTCCACTACCATACTATCCGTTGTATCCATGAAGTGCATTATCATAGACAGCTTTAGTAAGTGTACGTTCTTACGTCCGTAATATGTATCGAGTCGGTGATCCATGTTAACGCGCTGCTGTGTTAACTGACCGCTCTCGTAAACTTCTTTATGGAACGCCTCACACTCGTCGGATAGCGCAACAGGGCCATTGACTTTCTGTAGTTTAGCTAGGTGATCTACGACCTTTTCCTTCGCCGTTTTCTGCTCATCTGATACGCCAGGAAATTGCCGTAGGAATCTAGGCCCGTCACCGTACACCATGATAACACGTGACGTAAAGCCCTGCGATATGATCTCGGCGTTGAATGCTGTGCGAATGAACGCTGGCGTTGTGCCAGCTACGATGTTCACGCATACATTCTTAATTGCATCTGTGCCTTGGTGCTTAGTCTTGTATGTGAAGTCACGGCTATCGTAAAGTTGGTTAAGCATATTAACAATGTTCTCGCAGTTCTTACGCAACAGCACACCGAGTTCTTCGATCATGAAGCCTACGGAAAAGTGCGAGGCACGTACACGTTTACCTTCGTTCTGGTAAAAGAAATCCCTACCGCACTCGCGCACGATGTATTGTATGAGTGCCTCCTGTGTTATCGTATCCGCGCTCAACGGATAGAAGGGTTGTATCTCAACTTTGTTTTTCTTTTTCCCTGGCACTTTACGAATGAGCTTTGGGTTTCGTATGAACTCGTTGATCTGCGATATGATACGAGACTTGCCAGCAGCAGGTGGGCCGATGAGTATGACGAATAGGTTAGGATACAGCGTGAACGTGTCAGGATACAGCCACACGCGGCGTTGTAGTGCTGTTGCTATCATACTATAAAATCCCCAGTCGATAAACAGTTCTGGGGATTCCATATCTTTTAAAAAGTAACGCCATCGCTCAAGGTTTGTTTCCATTTTTAGTCCATCTCTCCCCAGTTATTACCAACACACGCTTCGGAGCGCATCTTAAACTTCTCACCATATGGTGAGATCATCTCGCGGTTAAGTGCTTCACACGCTAGCGCACAAACCTCCTCCGCAACCTCTGGCTTACATTGCAGTAAAACGCTATCGTGATTATTCTGTATCACATCCGCACCCAACTCTATGATACGTTCGTTGTGATACAAGTCGGTGAACGCCATGTTTGTTATCGTACCTACGGTAGATTGTGGTACGAATGCGTATGCTTCCTTGAACATAGACGGCTCTACAGTCTGCGTAAACATCCGAGGGTAGCCGAAGAGGTTGCGTAGCATACGTTCCTTCTTTAACTTCTCTATCGTATCTCTATGCCACTTACGTATCTCAGGGAATAATGCGTGGTATGTTTCGAGGAAGTATGTAGCTTGTTTGTTTGTGAGGTTAACCGCGCCATGCGACTTCTGCAGCACGTTCACACGGAACGTCGGCGCTTTCATACCGTAGTTGGATGCGTGGCATACCATCTTGGCCATGAAATAGTAGCGTTCAGCGGCTGGCCACGTATCGGAGGATGCTATAATGTCGCGTAGTTCTTTCCACCGTGGCTTCTGGACGAGATCTGCTACGTCTACATCTGTGTACGGTTTAATAGATTCACCGAGACGCGCCTCCCAAACTTCTGCAAATAACCGCAATGCCACGTAAACGTGTGACTTAACGCCGTGGTCGAACAAGCGTCGGAAATTTCCTGCGGTGCATAAATACGCTACGACGAGTGCCTCCGCGCCTGACTGATCGGCTTGCACGAATACTTTACCCTCGTCTGGTACGAACAGCTTACGTAGTTTCTTCGGGAAATTCTGTACGTTAGTACCCCACTCGCCAAGCAAGCGCCGAGATGCTAGCCGGTACGACGTTGTTCCCGCTAGGTTGTACGATGTTGTTATGCGATCACCTTTCCACGGCGGAAACTTTAGCTGCCCACTTTCTTTTGCGTAAGCGCGGTAACGTAGTATGATTGTAGGGATAGGGTTGTTAGGGTACTTTAACCTAATCTGTAGTAAGTTCTTCTCGGACGTTACATCTTTCGACGGCTTCTTGTAGCCGAGGCGATTGTACAAGTATGTTGATACTTGCTTTGGGCTGTTAGGATTAAGGTCGTTGCCTGTTAGCAAGCGCAGGAAACGCAACAGTTCATTCTGATACCTATCGTTATGTTTTATGATATTGTTGAGTTTCTCTACGTCATACTTAATCCCTTGTAGCATGGCCGTGAGATATGGCACAACACTTTCGTTAACTTGACGTACGCTATCAGTTGCCTTGAAGTTTGCGGCTGTTGCATCTATTTGAGGCTTGAGTAACGCCATAGAGATAACATCTTTAGCGTTGTATTCGTACAGACTCTCACGTTGATCGTGGTTCTTGGGATCGAACACGCCCTCGTTTTTATGATACGGTTGATCTGTGTATAGTGCAAGACAATGGCCGAGGGATTTCTCTACCTCAGGGAATAACCTGTGATGCGCGAGCATTGTATCATACACCTTACGCGGTGCGGGGATGCCATACTTGTACGCTAGGACGAAGAGATCGAACAGCGCATTGTGTATGACCACCTCATTGTCACGCATGGCTACAGCTAGTGCACGTAGGATATGTGGCGTATCCTCATAGTAGTAACCGGCGAACGGCGATATTACCATAGGTACACACCACGCTTCTTTGTCGTCAAACGAAAATCCGAAGCACGTTAACTCTAATGAACGGTTTGTTTCTATGTCAAAGTACATAGTCTCGTTCTTACGTGTTTGTAGTACCGCGATTACGTCATCGGCGCGTGGCCACAAGATATGCTTGGCCTTCGTAACTGCTGGCGGGATGGTCAAGTATCCTACGGCTTTCTTAACGTCACGTGACAGCCAGAACTTACGATTGGGCCGTCGTGTTCTACCGTGTCGGCCCTTGTCATTCTCTGCGCCTACGTTATCCGCATCGTTAGGATTGAAGTATGCCATACGATCAACAGATTCTTGCGGTTCGTACGAACATACGTACGTTATGCCGTCGATGATGAACGGGCAACCGCGTTGTTCATCTAACGTAACGCCAGACTTAAATAAGTCTAACGCCTTCTGCCCTAGTAGCAGCACGACTTTAGTACCCTCGCGTATGGGGTATTGGTTTACGCTATCGGCGAGTGTAACGTCGATAGTTTGCCGTGGTATAGGATTAAGGGCGTTGTAGAATAACTGCCCTGCGTATCCACTAAGTAACTGGGCGCGGTCGAAGCGCGATGGCTTACCTAGTATTACTGTTAACCCCTTGTACGGTAGCTGTGCGGATGTATGTTGTATGGTTAAAGGCATGAGTCTAATTTATGTTGTAGCACACAGGCGATCAACTCAGGTAATGCCATGTAACGTCAACCATAAAACGTTACATGAGGCCGTCATGATAGCAGCCTGAACCCAGTTGCATCTTAATAGCAATCTTGTACCCATGTGCTACAACATAAATTAAACGTAGTATAGCGGCGATCAATGAACTGCGCAGCGTCTTAATAGCTGCCGTGTACCGCTATACTACAAGTGTGTGTTACAGCGTGTGGTCGTTATTCAAACGAAGCACACGTTTGAGCCTGTAATTATTGTTCATTACAGGATCGCCGTTGTTGTCAAGGACAGGCGAACTATCATCGTTCGTCTGCGCTTGCTGCTCAGTCTCTATCGTAACGTCAGCAGCTAAACCAGCGTACTGATCTACGTCAGGATCTTCGTCATCAAACTCTGGCGTGAGTTCTAACGCTTTGTGCAGGGCTTTGATACGCCGAAACGTAAACTCCTTAGCCTTCTCACTAAACGATAGGTAGTCGCGGAACTGCAAACCTGCAATTCGTACGGTCTTACCACTCATGCCATCTTCGATTGACTCAGGAGCAGCTAGCTCCCATTGCATCACTACCATAGGCGCACCGGCCTTGCTTTGCGTAAACTCAGCACTAAGAATTCGTGCTGTGTACGTGTCCTTCTTTAGATAGGGTCTTACGCTATCTGCGATTTCATCTAAGTTGATGATTGCCATTATGTTATGTTATGTTACTATGTGGGGAGTGTCTTTGTTTGTATGTTCCTCCGTAACCGCACTCCTATTGTTTGCGGAGGAAATTCCTTCGAGCATCTGTGCCATAAGATACGTGAGCTTCTCTATCGTAATGGTTTGTAGTAACAGAAACGAATCCTGCTTACTAATATCCAACTTGTTTGCTATAAGCTGCGCTTGCTTATACGTAGCTGTTGCCACGCCGATAACCATGTTATCGTATTCTTTTTCTTCTTTACTTTTCGTCATTGCTTTATGTATTTTATTAGGTCGTCTAAGCCCACGATGTTTGCATGAGCACACATTTGGCGTAGCTCATGCAACTGTCGCAGAGAGTCTTCTTGTTTACCGTAGTTAGGTGTGGGTAATGTAGTAATGAGTATGTCGGTGAGTTCGGCGATGCCAAAGTATTCTGGCCACTTCGGTCGTACGATATAGTTTTCATCTACGTCATTTTGCAGATCACTTATATCATTCTGAAGCTCCTCAGCGGTTTCGATTATCTCTGATAGCGTTACTGACATTTCATCAACGTTGTTATACTGTTGCTTTGCTGTATCTTTTAGCATAGCAAACTTCTCATCAACAAACTTACTCCAGTCTATGTTATGTGTTTGATCAGGCATAATATTTCTTAGCTTTCTCTATGACTTCATTAACGTCGTTGTCTATGTACATTTTATCGAACATACCCATCGGGGTTTTCGCGGATGTGATACCGTCGCTGTTCGTCTGGAACGTGTAGCGTGTGTTACCTTCTTTGTCACGTTTAACTTCCGTGAACAGTACCATAAGGAGTTCCTTCTCTATACAACCAGCGTGTTGCTTGCCTTGTACCTTAATGCGGCGCACGTTAAATGCTTCGCCGCTGGGCTGCGCTAGTTCCACGATCTCGTCAATCGCCGTGAATATCACGACAGCGTGATCGTTCTTAACTTTATCTAGCATAGTACGGATCTCTTTATTGTAGTAGTTCCATATATCAAAGCCCTTGAAAGACCTATCAGATAACGTATGTAGTATCTCAACGTACTTTGTGAACGACTCAATGACTATCACTTCGCAGCTTTCGTCTGCTAGTGCTACGCTTAACGCATCGTTAAACTCTTTAACGCTAGCGCAGAATGATGTGTGTGGGAACTTCTTGGGGAAGGGCATACCCTTACGCTCAAGATCTATTATGTGTGTTGTGTTGGTTGGCAGGTTGCGTAGCGAGGTAGACTTACCTGTGCCACTACTACCTACGATACCTATTATTGCTTTACTCATTGTTCTTGTTTTGCTATTGTTCGTTATCGCATGGTGCTAGAAATAATATCTAACTCAACTTTAACTTGTCTTAGCTGTTCCGCTAAAGTTGAGTTAAGTTTTTCTATGCTTTCACTCACACCGTCTATAGCGTGTATGATTCTGGTTGGGTTGTCTTGACTTATCTCTATTATAGCTTTAGATAAAGCTAATATGTCTTGTTCGTCATTCATGTTTGTTTTGCTATTGTTCGTTTCAGTTGTAGTATGAGAGCGTCTTGCTCTTTTATTTTTGCTTTAAGCACTTGTATGTAGTGCCAAAGATCTATTACTTCTTCCTCCGCGCTATCTACAAGTTGCTCTGGAGTCATAAGCCACATTCCTTTTGTACCGTCGGGATTGTGTTCTGCTATGCCAGCGTTGAACTTGCGCGGTGCAAGTATTTTAAACTTACGTAAAGCTGCGTCGCGTATTTCTTGGTCTGTCATGCTTGGAATTTTAGTGGATCGTATGTGTTAGTTGTGGTGAACAACGACGTAACGAGAGTCTCTCTATCATCTTGCCGTGGCGTAGTACACACAGGTGAGAAGTTACATTCGCCAAACTTTGTCTGACAGCAGTTGAAGTTTGGTAGGAACTCCTGCTCTGGATCTTTGCCGTCTGCTATCACAGCGTATAAACTGTTGGCGAAGTCGGTGACTATGTTATGCAAATGCGCGGCGAACTCATCCAGTACGTGATTGGGGAATGTGATTATCGTAGATCGCTGGAACTTATTCTTACCTGTACGTGACAGGAAGATGCCGTTGATAACTACACCACGGTCTTCGTCAGGAAACAGTTGCTTATATATCATACTGTAGAACATCATTTGTGGTGAGTTCTGGTATGAGTCGAGGTACTTCTCCACTTGCATAAGCGCGGTTGTCTTGTGGTCAACGATTACGTTAATGCCGTTGAACGTACCTATCATATCCACCGTGCCACACAATACTATGTCTAGTAGGTTGCCGTCGGTGAAGTACGGTACAGCAAACCGCTGCTCAAGTAACGGCTCGCCGTCAACTACTACAGGTCTTAGGCCATCAATCATTTCATACTCCTTGAAGTATTGATGTAATGTAGCAATGAGATGTCCTACGTCACGGAAGTCATTGTCTGGTATGTGTATGTCAGGTTGCGTGTAGTGCTCCACGGCGACGGCAACAGCTTTCGTTGTGTTGTACGTGGTGTAGTATTCCTGCAACGCTTTATGAAACGCTGTACCATACTCCATCTTGTGTGACTTACCGTCATAACGTAAGCCTCGTCCGCCCATGTACCACATCCTGCGTGGGCAAGCTGACTGTGTGTACAACGATGCATCTATCTTAACTATGTAACGTCCGTCTGTTGTTTTATCTAAAGTAATCATCGTAAGTTTGGTGGTAGTAAGTTCCGCGCTTTCTCCGCGTCTAAGTCTATGCTATGTAAGTCAGCTAGCTCCTTCATCTGTTCCTCTAGCGTACGCTTGACGCTGGACGAAACCTTTGCAGACTTACGTTTTATTTTAACTACCTTTGTCTTACGCTCGTCAACAGGTGGTTGACATACGACAAGGTATGGTTGGAAGTGTGTGAGCAACTCATCGTCGGTCATCTTCTCCAGTACGCTAACTTCACATTCGAGTAGTGTTTCTATTGTCATTAGCGTATGAGTTTAATGTTGTCGTCGCTGAAGATAACTTCTGCGCTAGGTGCATGTATGGCTATGTTATCGTATACCCAACGCTGATCGTCGTCGTCTGTCGTAACGTCTGCCTTGAACATCTCACCTTCTTGTGAACGTTGCAGCCACGAGAGTAAGTCATGCCGCCACTTTACGCTATCGGCTGACACACCTTCAAGCGCCGGTTTACTTGGCGTACGCTTGATGTCACGCACGGCAGCTTTAAAATATATCAAAACGCCGTCGTCCATTTTGCGCATGGAGACTTGCGTACGTAACATACGATACGCTTCGTTCTTATCCTTTTCCGCTGTGTTGTGCATTAACCATAGCAAGCCATCGTTTAACTTACCGTATAAAGTGTTTGCACTATAACCTGTGTTAGCTGCTGGTACGAATACATCTGCGCCGTCGCCTAACAGTTTGTCCATGATAGGCTGTACCATTGCGGCTGTATCTTTTGTGTACGATGAGCGGTGGTGCTTTGGTGCAGCTAAATTTTGTGGTTTCTTTAATTTCCCTACAACAATATCTATAATATCATCCATATAAAAATATCTTGTTAGCAGTTATGAGTAAAAGAGAGGGACAGCTTTTACTGGCCGTCCCTCTCTACGATATGCTTATCGTTTACGAAGCTTCGAGAAGCTCTTGCATACGAGTCAGCAGTTCCGCACCCTTGGCAGTATCGCCAGCCTTGAACGCTTCCTTCGCCTGTTTGAACAGGGCAGTAGGCGTTTCGGTACGTTGGTCAGGTCGCCATCCGTTAGCATCGTCAGCGTTAAACAACACACCATCGGTGTGCTTATCTAACAAACGCTGCTGTGCGTTAGCGAGATCATCTCCGCTAAGACCTTTCGGCAAACCGTTCTTAACTTTAGAACGTATGCGAGATGCAACCTGTTGGTTAACGAGCGCGAGTACGTTATCCTCGCCCAGACCTTCGACAGCCTCTACTGTGCTATCGAATTGCTTCACGGTAAACTTGAATCCCTTCCAGTCTCCGTCCTTATATGTTTGTTCAATATGTTGTGCCATATCTTATGTTCTACTTTTATGCTAGGGTTCTACTTAACTTCTAAACCCCCTAGTTGGGGCCAGATACTATATATAAAGCAAGATCCGTGCCAAGTCAGTTAACTTCTAAAATTTTATTTTTTAGAGCGTAAGTTAACTCAGGCATTTTTTCTAAAACTTCATATCGTAGCATGATTTGTTCTAACTCACGGTAATTACCGTGAATTGGTTCGTTGTCAGCGTACTCTGCGAAATGTTTACGTTTACTCTCTGTCATGTCAAACCATAACTTATGGTTTGCTAAGTAATGGTGTATGTCGTGCCGTCTGTCGCGTAATGGTGTAAGGTGTAGCCTAAATGTTGATAGACGATAGTAAAGATCCTCACGGAACAGCTTATCTTCTATTAACTGTGGTACATTCTTACACGTTGCCGCTATGATACGGCATTTTGCTGTGAGCAGTTTGTCGCCACCGACGTTACGATACGTACCGAACTGTATGAGTCGGAGTATTTTTGCTTGTAATGTAACAGGCATATCACCTATCTCATCGAGGAATAACGTACCATCACCGGCGCTTGCTACTAAACCTTCTCTATCGCAGTAAGCGCCGGTGAATGATCCTTTAACGTGACCGAATAACTCGCTCTCGAATAGCGTATCCGTGACGGCTGTTGTGTTAACTGTTGTGATGTTATCTACACGTGTGCCGTGTAGTATTGTAGCTATTACCTCCTTGCCTGTACCTGTATCACCTGTAATTAATACAGGTTCGTTACGAAATGATAATGTTATAGCATCTTGCGTTAACTTACGCATACAGGAATCAACTGTACTGTAAGCAGCAAGTCGTTTTGTTAACCTTTTCATTTCAGTAGGCGTAGTCATCAGTATTTCTTACGACTCCGACGCATCTTAGCGTAGATAGGTTCGACTATTTTACGTACCCAACTATTATCCGTGCGCGGTGGGCCTTTGTCACTCGCTACACGTGCATCATAATGATCTTTTAGCATAGCTTCCCAGCCTTCTTGTTTTTTAACCTTAACGTACGCATTATTATCCGTGAAGATAACTGTGCGCTCGTTGTACGGTTGCCCTGCGTGTGTGCGTGGAGCTAATAATGCTATGTCAGTTCTCGCATATGTGACAGGTATCCTACGCAAACTGTTGTCTAGTGGATACTGACGAAAGAAGTTGTGATAGAAGTCACTAGTTATATCTAAGTCTGGCATCTTTTGTAGTGATTACATTTTCCTTGTTTGTTACGCGACGCAAACGCAAACGTGCTATCTTCTAACTTTGCGCCGTTGTATAGTATCGTATACCATCCTGTGTGTATACGCTGAACTCCACACCTACGCAATATGAAACGTATTAGTGGATCGTTGTAACCGTTGTGTATCTGATGTTTTTTGTATGTCATCGTGCTATTTGTACCCATTCTGTGGTTGATATGATACGGTTGCAGACGCTACAAGCATCTCCACTAACTACCGAGTTGTGCGTACCATAAAACTGATCGCCTTTGTGTTGCCAGAAACCTGCGCGCATACCTAACTCGTCTATGATAGCGTTAAGTCTTGCACGTGTGGTAGCTGTACCCCATCCTGCCATTGTTACTTGTGTTCCGTCCTCTACGGTATGTCGTGCGATAAGGTTATCCCATAGTCGCATCTCTACGCTACCGTCGATGTTCCGTCTAACGTTGGTGTTAGACCTACTGAAGCGCTTGCCTTGTACGAAAGCGCGAGCTGCGTTACTTGATATTGCTGTGCTCATGATACTTTATTTATTATGTTTACTAACTCCTCTGACGTAGTGTATGGCATTACGTCACCTGTTAACTTTAGTTCATCGTCTACGATAGTCCAGAACATACCGTCTGGATCTAGCACAGCAACTTCCGCTGTTCTAATTCCGCCGTCGCACTTGTGATGCTCCGACCATTGTACGCTAACACTCCATTTGTTAGCGAAGAGTATTGTGAATCCGTTACCGAATTCGCTTTGTGTGAATGCTTGTTTCATGATTTAAGTATGTATGCTATGTAATTGTCGATTGTCGTACGATTCTTTGTAAGGAACATACGCATTGATAGCATACTATCCTGCCACATAGCGTACAGTCCTTCGTCGTTACGTACCCATAGTTCTCGTTCGTTATTGTTCATGTTTCTGTATCGTAATTTTCTGCTGCATCAAGAATTTCTACTAGCTCACGTGGTTTAACGTAGCAGTTAATTCCTTTCCATTCGACCATAGATGGTAGCGTGTGTTCATCTAAACCTTCACCTTCACGCCACAATCTATCTTCGTATTCGTATCGTACGTTATCTTTATCCCATACAATTACCTCTGCGTTAGTTTGTCCACCATCGCTTGTGGTCTTTCGATACCACGTTACGCAAACGGTCATGCCGTTTGGAAACGCTATGTTAAATCCCTGTGGTGTGTTACGATATGCTTTCATATCTTGTGTGCGATTTCTTTAAGTAACATAGCACGTTCGAGATCGAAATCATCAGTTATGCTATCCGCGAAGATGGTATCTTTGTGTAATGGTATGCCAAAGATACCGCTATCTTCTTTGTAAACCCACACGAAATCTTGTGGGTTGATCTGTACGTCTGCATTATTTACGTCATTGAACCATCCTTGCGGTACGGCGTAATCAATACGTACGTTATGTTTTGTTTCGTATTTATTTATTGCTGTTTCTAGTGTCATGATGTTATACTTTTTGTTATCGTACGTGGTGGATACAAGTCCCACTCGCACGAACTGGTAACATACTAGCACATCGCGGGGTTATTGTCAATAAAAAAGTGAGTACGAGACGACGATAGTTTGTAGCCAATCGGTTTCCTCTATTGTACGTGTGTTCATTCAAACATCCCTTCGTCTAGCGTGTGATCCTCGTCTTCGTCACCGTCATCGTTTATGCTACCGAGATCATCATCTATGTCCGGTGCGAATAGCGAAGACCATTGTTCCTTTGCGGTAACAGCCTTGTTAATGCACGCTACCTTATTCTGTACGACAGCAGCAACACGTTCTTCTATGGTGTTCCTGTACCATATGACTTCCTGCAACGTATTACTGCATGATGTTAGTCGGTGTGATCGACCTACGCATTGGATGAGATCTATCGCAGACCACGTGGGCGGGAGTATGATATGCCTTGGCTTGGCGTTAGCGTACATATCTTCGTGATGTAACGAAATCCCCACACCACCAGCCGCAACGGTCAGTAGCATATAGTCTTTCTCTCCGCGCTGGAATGCATCTACGTGACGCTGGCGCTCTTCTGCACTTTGCCCACCGGTGATAAATCCAATCCGCTCTTCCGGTATGTTGTACGTTTTCGTAAGTGCCAGCCATACGCCACGGAGCATATTCTTGAAGTTACTGCCGACTATCACCTGCGATCCCTCTACGACAGCATTACGCGCACGTGATGCGATTTGCGGCGAACGTATCTCTTCTGCTTTTTGCCGAAATTTCATCATCGCTACAAGTCGTGCCGCTACGATACCATGACCACGTTGGCCACGCAACTCGTACAGATACTTAAGGTACTCTTCGTACGCTTCGTTGTATGCTGCGCGTTCTTTGTCGCTACGGAAATCAATCATAACACACTCCGTCCGCGCCTTGTACTTAAACCGTACGTTCTTGAGTGCTACAGTATACGGTTTCATAACATCTTTCACACGTTCCATAGCACGTGGGCTGTACGACGTGGGATTACCATACGTTGCGAGTGAACGTAGCACAGACGGCACAGTTGATTCACACAACGGCAACACGTTATACTCACTCTTTATCGCACATCCTGTGAGTACCGTACGTGCTTCACATACACGCTGGTATGGTGTAGCGGAGATGAAGAGTCGCTTTACCTTATCTTTTGGGATTTGCCGTGCGACATTCGTACGCGACGAGCCGTCATTCTTTAACGCCTGACACTCATCAAACACAACGAGACGCGGTAGCATAACATCTGACCACGTATACTTCGTGTGTTCTGTACCTAACTCAACGACTGTCTTCGTACCGTAGTACATACAGCCACCTGTTTTCGGTGACGTTAGTGCGCTATAGGACATGACTAGCACATCTTTCGCCAGACCATACGAGCGCAGCACACGTTGCGTTTGGAGTATGGTAGCAGCGGGAGCAATCCATAGCACAGGTATTGGCCCACCGCCTATGTTGGCGTTTTGCTTTAACGTAGGTAGGATGTCACGTAGCATCTCACACGTAATGTATGTCTTGCCCGTTCCCGTACCGCCCTGCAGTAGCGCACCTTGTTCACGTAGTACAAGAGCGCCGAGTTCCTTTGCTGCGTCATGTTGAAACGCTATATCTTTTATAGCATCATCAACAACTTTCGTTTCGTCTTTAGATGTTATCATGATTTTACTTTCTTTTATGTTACAACCCTAACATGTTCCGTATCTCATCTGGTTTCATGCTAGCGAAAAAGTTCGCTATGATCTCTTCTTTCACACCTTGCTTACGTAGCGTATCTTTCAGGTCTTCGATAGCCTTCGCATCCGCCGCTACCTTCGCCGCTTTCATAGCATCCGCTTCCGCGCACTTACGATCCCGCTCTGCGCCACGTTCTTTCGCAAGATTCCCTACGAGTTTCCATTCGCTACGCTTCCACAACCTATACAACCCAACACCTACGCTATGCACTTGGCCTAATGCTGGCCCTGCCCATCCTACGGTATCCGAGTTGTTCTCACATACCATATGCTCGCTACCATAGTCGCTATTCTCAATAGCGCATTTCGTTTCTTCATCTATGATAACGTATGTCTTCGAGCCTATAACAAGCGATGCGAAGAGTTCTTCCGTTAGCGTAATCATTTTCAGGATCCTAGCATAAGTGTAAGTATGATGAGTAACCAAGCGCCGAGCGATACTATGGTCGCTATCGTAGCTTGCCGGTGTAGTTTTTGTAGTTCTTTTTTCATATTAAACATTGTAGTAGTCAGAGTCTTCTACGATAGGGTAAGATTTCTTGCCTTCTAGTTTATAGCCTAGCGCAAAGGCAAGTCCGTTATATGCAAAACGTAGCTTACGTATGTTATCCTCATTGTCTAACACATCACGGTTGTTAACAAGTTTTTTTACGATACCGTGTAACGCTGCCATAGGTTTTTCCACATATTTTTTTGTCTCTTCTTGTATGATAGGTGTGACTGCCTCGCAGACAATCTTCCGTGTGTCGTAATCCCAACGCTCCACGTCAGGTGTGGTTAGCGTATCAAACGCTATATTGTATAGTTCTTTTTTCATATCGTACAATCTCTGGGAGGTAACATAACCTTCCCCAATGACCACGCTACGATAACACATCACCCGTAGTATGTCAAGAAAAAAGTGTGTATCATACGCAGATTGTTTTGTAGCGTAACGTAAGGTTTTGTAGTGTATCGTGGGGTTTTGTGGGGTGGTGGCTGTTAACAAATGACAAGGTGGTGCAATACGCATTAAATGATAGCGGCAAGTTGTCCGTGTGTGTCAGTAGGCTTTGTAGGGTAGTGTTTCTTTTTATACATACTGTATATATATATACATATATATATTTTATATTATATCTATCTAACCTACTAAACCCCCTCACTACCGCACTTGGGTAAACTGCCGCTGGCATTTAACGCGTATTGTAACTGTTTGTCATTTGTTAACACCTTCCTTCTAACAATTCTTTAACTACGCTACACGTTTTTATGCTACGCCGTGGTTCGTTTAACTACTATGAACAATTTACGTGTGAGATCGGATGTTACGTAATTATCGGAAAAACTTTCTTTAATAAAAGGCTTGACGTTATTTTGGAAATAGACGATAATTTTGGAGGTCGGAAAAACTACCGGCCCGTTATCATGACAACGAACAAAAAACCAAGCGAAGGCGAATCGTCACAAGCGACGGTCGATAACGTCGTAGCCATCCTCAAGGAAGGCGCGACAACAACAACAACGAATCCACGCGAAGGCGGGGAGGCTATAGAGTACTGGCACGTGCCGATCTCGCTTGTGGAGCAGCTTGGAGAGCTTGCTACGCTACGTGAGAAGTCGAGCGACTA
>Ga0208299_1001336_pt1 | contig 18753 bp, 17 predicted proteins | sample 15_taG_FD_184089 | JGI IMG/M metagenome (GOLD analysis project Ga0208299, IMG submission 184089) | Marine viral communities from the Subarctic Pacific Ocean - 15_ETSP_OMZ_AT15312 metaG (SPAdes) (version 2) | ecosystem: Environmental > Aquatic > Marine > Oceanic | place: Pacific Ocean | collected...
CAACCCCTTTGAGAATGCGCGGCGCAGAGTTTCGACTTGTCTAACGCGACTGGGTTCTGGCACACCGCTCTCTTTAAAGAGGGTGTTGAACACTTTGTCCCATGCCTTACTCAAGCCAACAACCCTGCCTTCGGGTGTTGCGGTCTCCTTCTGCTTGGCTTCCTCTTGCTTATCAGACTCCATTGCCTGCTGAATGTCATCCACATCGAGAGTTTCCTTGGCACCCGGCTCGGCGGGGGTCGGCTTCTGGGGTTGTTGCTTACTGGTGGATGCAATCTCTCCATCCACTATGTACCCATCTGGTAGGGTTAGTCCATACTCCCTTACTGCGCTAATGGATACAGGATCTCCAGCCTTGAGTGATTCTTTAACCATTGATCTGTGAAGATAATCAGTCTCAAAGAATTTATAAAACTCATTATTTGAAAGACCAACCTCATTCAGCATTTTAGAAATAATACCAGTTTGATTCTTTGCGTTCTTACCGCCAATATGATCGGCCATGCCCCATCTATAGGCACTCTTCTCTGGGGTGAACCCTCTATGAGCCTCAAGAACATGCTCAATCTCATGCCTTAAAGCCCCCGCAATCTGTGACTCATTCAGCACATCCTTCGTCTTCGGATCAATAGCTATTCTATACCTATCACCTTTATCTGCTGCCGCCATATAACCGCCTGTGCGATCTGTGATTCCATCCACATAGATAATATCAATCTTTGGTAGGTTATATTTCTTAACGTAATAATTCACGATTGATTCGACATCGGAACTGCCAACCCTGTCAATTACGCGATCACCCACTGCTGAGATAGCATTATCAAACCGCTTTCTCATTGCGGATACGCCACCCTTGACACGACCATACTTGGTAATTTCTACATCAAACATCTTCTCTCTGAACTCGTCAGGTGTAAGCGTGGATTCCTTGGGGGTTGTTTCAGCCCGCCCCTCAATCGGCCCTACTTGCGCTTCCTTGGCACCTGGCTCGGCGGGGGTCGGCTTTTCTTCCTTCGGCTTTTCTTCCTTCGGCTTTTCTTCCTTCGGCTTTTCTTCCTTCGGCTTCTCTTCCCCGGTGTCCTCACCTTCGAGGTCGTCCATGGCCGCGTCGGCTAGGTCCCGCTCAGCCTGCTCCGCTTCCTCCATCTCTTTCAGTGCGAGGTCGGTCTCCGCTTGAGCGAGAGCCTGTTCAAGCAACTCTGCCTCAACGGCTTCACGGTCTGAGGCTTCCGACTCATCCCATACTCCACCAACCATCTCAGCCAAATCGGCTTGAGACACTTCGACCGGGGTCTCGCCTGTTACGAGGTCCGTCGTCTCGTCAATCATTCCAACCGACGCCACCTGCGCCCACCGGAGTGCCGCCTTTGTCTGACGCGATACCTGAAGTGCTCCGCCAAGCGGTTGGAATCCTGCCGTGTTCTTCTCACGGATGAGGCCCCAGTCCCGTTCAGGGAAGTACAGCTCGGTCACGTTTACTAGGTAATTGTTGAATGCGTCTCGGGTTTCCGGGAGCGCCAGAGCCAAATCAATCAAAGAGCTGTAGGCTTTGACGTCCGTACGGCCCCGGTAATCTTCGAGCGTCTTCGCATCAAAGGATTCGTTGCCGACGTGCAGGGTGTAAAGGGAGGACAGGAACTCGAACAGCCCACGGTTTTCCGTAGATGATTCCAGTGCGTCCAGTAGATATTCCAACCGCGCAATCTCTTCGTCCACCCGGATTTCCATGACGGACTCGTTGGAGAGTCCACGGTTCTGGACGATGGTTTTCTTATGGATCGGGGTGTGTCCCAGACGCTGTGCTTCCTCTTCGGCGTCGTTGACCTCGGCTCGGAGCATGCGCAGGAGTGCCCGGACATGGGCTTGGAGTCCGAAGTCCGCCGTACTGGCGGTGACCGGGTCCGAGAAGAACCCGTTGTTCGCCATGGTCGCCTCGATGTTTTCTTCAACGAGGTCGGCTTCTGTCGCGGACACGCTTACGTACAGGACGTTCCCGACGTTGAACGCACGGGACACCAGATCGGTGCTACCCTCGGTTCCGAAATGCCCGGACTTAGACTTGGACTTGGTGCCCCGGAAGATGGCGTCGGGGATGATGATTACCTGACTCCACCGACCAAGAAGGCGGTCGCTATCTAGCAGGCGGGAGAGTCTCGGGGACACCTCCGCTACTTTCTTCAGAGCTTTCTTCCGGCTCTTCGTGTCCTTAACCTCGTTCCCGACGATGGTAGCGAGACGCTGATCGTTCAGCGTGTCCACGATGGTCGCGCCTTTCGGCAGGTCGATGACTCGGGTCAGGTATCTGCTGAGAACCTTCCGCTCCTCCTCAGAGAATCGGGCCCACGCCTCGTCGTTCAGCGTGGAATACTTACGTCCTTCGTCGTCATCGTAGACTTCGATTTCGTGTTGGGCCGCTTTCAGTAGCTTCTTGTGAGCCTCGGTCGCCGCTCCACCGCCCTGTAACAGTGGGAAGAATCCTTTGTCCAGAGCCTGACGAACTACGTCCCGCCCTGCATCTTCCATCGCATCAGCGACTTCCTTTTTATTGGCAGTACTCGCCGCTTCCTTCAGAGCCTTCTGCTCCGCCCGACGAATCTGATGTCCGAGCTCGTGGTAGTTGAGGCGGTTGTACATGGTCGGAGCTACGACATTGAGAGCCCGAGACATGTGGACGATGCCCCCACGCTTTCGGAATGCCTGCTTCCCGTACCCTCGAATCACATCCAGAATCTCTTTACGGGTTTGACGTCGGGTCCGTGGGCTACTCGAGCCGAAGCGCAGGGTACGGTACGTCTTGTCGACGACGTCTTCGCGCTCGGCGAAGGTGTGGACGGGCGCCAGTCCGGTGACGAGCGCCTTGACGGTGTCCCGCCATTCCTCTGTCCCGACGAACCCGTGGGCGCGTCTCGCCAACCATCCGGCATACCGCTTCTCATAGAGTTTGTCCATCTTGCCGACAGCTCCGTGGAGGTTGTCGGTCTGGTTCTGGACCTGACTCTTGACCCGGTCACGACGTTGGGCGGCGGACCCTTCAGCGACCCGGAGGTCGTAAAGCGCGGCGGCGTAATCGTCGAGGCTCTTGGACAGAGACTTCAGGCGTACGCTACGGTCAACCACCGGGGCGTCGCTCTCGTCGTCCATCTTGAGGAACGTTTCGTGAGTGGTGATGGCTTCTTCAGCGGCGGCTACCTGCTTCTTGAGGTCCTTCTGCTCCGCCTCATCCATGCGGTCGAGGAGCGCAAGCTCTTCGGGGCGAGTGCCTTCGGGAACGATTCGGTTGCCTTGGTCGTCGGTGAGGACTCTTTCACCCTGCTCGATTTCCCCGACCCGCTTCTTGCTCTGTCGGTTGACGTACGCGTCCTTCAACGTCGCCGTCGACCGGGCGGCTCCGGGGAGTCCGATGGTGGCCGCGAGTACAAACCAATCCTCGGCGTCCCCGCCTTGGGTCGGGTCATACGTTCCGGGGTTCATCAACTTCTGGGCAAAGTTGAGTGCGCTCTTGTCATCCTTAGCAACGCCGAGCTCCAGTAGGGAGTCCTTCATTGCCGCGACGCCCTCTTCGAGGAACTCGCCGCCCATGCCATCTAACCCAAACTGACTCAATCCTTTGTGTAGAGGGGTCTCCCCGGCTCCAAGGACGACAGCGTCGAAGCCTTTAGAAAGCCTCTGGGCGTGCTTCCCCGCCAGAGTCTTCTCAAATTTGAGGAGAAGCTTATCGATTTTACCCACCTCGAGATGCGGGTTAAGCATCTTAGCGTTGGCGGCGAGGACCCGACGACCGTACTGGGCCTTGCCGAACAGGACGGTACGGGAGACTCCGCCCCCGAACATCTCCGTCATGTTCTCTAAATAGTTGTCCGCGTACCCTTCAAGGAGGCGCTTGGTGAACTCATTCGACACCGGGTTCTCGAGGTCGAGGAAGTTGGTGAGGGCTCGGCCCTCCTCCGAATCGAACTCAGACTCGAGGGCTTCCAACCGCACAGAACTGCGGGCGGCTTGGTCGGCAACTTCCGAAGAGGACAGTAGCGTTGCGGCCCCTGCCTGTACCCCGGCGGATACCAGATGGGCTCCGGCCCGTTTAAGCGTGCTGTCTCCGGCCGCTTTAAGTATGGCCGCACGCCCTCCGCCGACCATCGCGCCACCCAGAGCGATAGCTAGGGCGTACGGATACATGTCGGCAAGGCCGTTCATAATCGAAACGGTGGTACGTGTGGACTGGCCCTCGGTCTTGAGGTCCGTGAGGAATCGTCCGACCCTCGCCTGCTCCACGTCGCTCAGGGGATTCGGTTCGCCGTTCGCCTGAGCCTCCTGCTGACGGTCCAGTAGCTTGATGTTGTCAAAAGTCTTGGCCGCTTCATCCATCTGGGCGATTGGCGGTATCAGGTCCACCCACTCCGGGGTGTTGCCACGACGCCATTGGCCTCGGATGTTCGGTCGGTGGCCCGACGCCTCGTCGAAGGCGAGCATGTTAATCTGGGCGTTGAGCGCGAGGGCTTCCTGACGGTCACGCTTCTCCTGAAGTACTTTCTTCAGGTCCTGTTCAGGGTACAGCTCGGCGACTTTCTTCTTAGCCTCTTCTCGTCGGAGGTGCAGGATGCCTCGGGAATCCACGACGGCGTGGTCCATGCCCGCCGCTTTCTGCCGCTCGCTCATCCTACCGAAGGTCGGGTCGTCCTCGAGGGCCTTCTCGAGGAGGTCAATCTCCCCTTTAAGTCGGGACGCTTCTGGGCGGATAGTCTCGAGGGCGCTGTTGTCTGCCTCTTTAGCGAGAGCGTCGTACTGGCGTTCCCACGCTTTACGTTGCTTCTGCCACCCACGGACCTGATCCTGTTTCTCCTCGATCATGTCCGACCGCTTGAACTCACCGAGCTGTTCGCGGGTTATGTTGGGGGACTGGAGGAGTTGCTGAGCTCGACCGAGCTGATTGTTGGAGAGTTCATGGGCTCCGCCAGTGTAGATGAGCTCGTAAATCTCAACGTCCTGCTTCGATTGGGACATCCCGCCATCGTACCGTGGCTGGGTTCGGACCATCTCTTTGACCGCAGAAGTTTGGATGGAGGTCTGGGGGACCCCCGCATTGGCGGGCAGGCGTTTCTCTTCCGGGTCTTCGACTTCACCGTCGGGCTGTAGGACCTCAGGCTCAGGAGGTTCGGCTTCAAAGTACTGAGGGAAGGCGTCCCGCCTCGCCGCAGTCATTCGATTCTCGTAGTCTAACTGAGCATCAGGGTCTGAAGATGCGTACTGGTCTTTAAGTGCCGGGTTCTTCTTGAGATCCGCGATGGACTGTTCACGATCGAGAGCCTCTTGCTCTTCAGGCGTGGCATTCAGCCAGTCATCGGACTCGTACAGCTCAAAGGTCTTAGCCATTGGGTACGTCCTAGTGTTTATTTAGTTAATACGAGTTTGCCATTATGTCGTCTTCAGAGTTTTTAACGGTTTCCGCATCATCTTTGCGAGGTAAATATGAAGACGCGTTGTTGATTTGGAGGGTCCTCAACATCGGCTTCGCGTACGTCATCATGAACTGGTACGAGTCGGCGGCGATAGGTTTGCCGTCAACCGCCGCTAATGTGGCGTCCTTCTGGAACGCTTGGCGCTTCTCGTCGAAGGTCTCGTTCGCTTTGTCAAGGGCATCTCCTTCGGAGAGGCTTGGGTTCGCGTTACGTAGCCGTTTGACTTCCACATCAAGGAAAGGCGCCCGCGCTTCCGCGTCGAGCTGAGCGGTCATCTTCGGTATGAGAATCTCCGTCGCCTCTTTCGCCTGTGCTTTGGTGTACGACCATCCGAGCTTGCCCTGTTTAGAGTAAGCTTTCTGGTTCAACGCCCCGGTATCCGACGCACTGACGACCGACCGCTCGTACTCTGACCACTGCAACGCATCCCCGGCTCGCGTAGCGAAGTCCGCCGATGCCTTAGTCACTCGGGTATTGTACGCCCGGTTGACGGCAGAAATCTCGTCGAAGGTGTTAGCCGTCTCGAGCCCGGTCTGGTACTCCGCGTACGCTTCGTTGACTTCAGCCTGAGCTTCCGTCTCAGCCTTAGAAGCGGCGGCAGGGTCTACCCCGTCTCCGTTCCTGATCCAAGTGGTCGCCATTCGGCTGATCCGCTCGTTGGCTCGCGTGGTTTTGGAGTACGCTGACGCTCCACTGGCTGTCTTCTGCTTCCGAACGGCGAGCAGTTTGGCCTGCGGAGACGTAGCCTCGTTCTTGGAGAACGTGTTCATCTTCTGTCCGGCCTGCGCCTGACCATGCCTTCCAAGGTTATTGAGTTCCCCAATCTCCTGACTGAGATGGGTGGAGAGCATGTCCGGCGTGATCTCGATCCCATTGGCCGGGTGGTCGGCCCCCGCCATGGACGCCTCCATCTCTTCACGGCTCGGAGCAGACGCCCCGATCATGGAGAAGATGCCTTTGCTCTGCTCGTCGAGAGCCTCGTACGTAGCTTCATCGACAGCGTACGAGATGGTCCCGTTGTCGTTGAGCGTACCCTCGAGCTTGAAGTCGGGGTTCTTACTTCCGGGGTTGAGGGATTTCTCTAGGGCGGGGGTAAGCCGATCAACCGATTGCTGATTGAACGTCTTCCCTTCTCCGGTGGTGTACGCGATGTCGAGGGTCTGTTGTAGGGCGTCCACAACCTGAACTTGGTTGCCGATCTGCTGTGTCTTGGACACGATCTCGCCCGCATTCGGTACGCCTTCAAGCCCCTTCATATCTGTGGGGGCGGACAGTCCGTACTCCATGCCTTTGATCGTGTTGTTGACCCAACTGTCGATCTTACTCTGATCGAACTGGTCCTGCGCAAGCTCGTGCCTGCGGTCCGCCTGCTCGTTGGAGATCCCGCGTTGGGTCTGATCAGCCTCGAACTGCTCCCGCTGAAAGTCTAGCCCCTCACGCTTGAACTCAGCGTCAGCCTCGAACTGCTCCCGCTGAAAGTCTAGCCCCTCACGCTTGAACTCAGCGTCAGCTACGTCCCGTCGGCCCTGCTGTACGATGCCCATCATCTGGGTTGCGCCCTGAACGATGTCAGAGTAAATATTGGTGCCGACGATTCCGTAATTCATGGTCGGCGCGATTCTTGGTCGGATTCCACGTTGCATTAGATGATTCCCTCCTGCTTATATACCTGTCGGCCCGTATTGATGAGGCTACCTGTGTTGGAGATGCCCTGCTGTTTTACCGCTTCGTGGGCCGCGCCCATGGTGGCGAGGTCCGCGCCTGCACGAGCCCCGCTCAGTTCTGCATCCGCCGCTCCGTGGCGGCTTCCACCGATATCAAATCCCCCGCTTGCAATCCCGCCCATGATCTGGTCCTGAGCGGCCTCGATCTCAATGCCTCGAGCCAAGTTCTGCTTCGCCCGCATCTGCGCCGGGTCGCTCTGCCTCGGGTCGGATATGGACTTTTCGAGCACCGGAACGACGTAATCGTCCTTCCACTTCTGATATTCCTTAGCGTCTCCGAGCTCGCGCATCGCTTCTTCAGCGCGTTGAGCGGAGCGTCTGAGCTCCAGTTCCCCCTGCTTCCCTGCGATCCTAGCCTGAGCTTCCGCCCGTTTGGCCTGCGTTCGGGACGACGAATACGCCGCCGCGCCGGAGGCGAGGGCCATCCCCATCATTACAACTGAAGTTGCTACACCCATTACTGACCTCCGTAGTGCACGATCCTGTACGGTTTCTCTTCCATGTGGAACTCTTTCTTCTCGAAGTTCTTTATCAAAGATGGGTCCTGAAGGAAAGTCATAAGGTACGCCCCGGAAGAGTCCGCGATGTCCTTAATGCTCTCAAGGATCAGGTTGACTGCCTTGTACGATTCCCGTGGCAGGTTCTCCGGGTTGGTCACGAGCCACTCAGCGATCATGACCGGGGAGTCGGTACGGTACAGCCAAATCGCGGCGCGGGGTATGTCGCCGTCATAGACCACGAGCCCTGTTTTGCTCAGAAACTCCTGCGGAACGGAGGTCCAGTTGTGCGCGGTCCACCATTCAGAGACCATCTCGTACTGCTCAGGTTGGAATTCTTTTAGGGTCATACCTGCCAACCTCCGATGCCTGCATCACGGTAGCTGTTGGTAGGCATCCCGCCGGGGGGTAGGTGCGACCCAGACTTCCCGGTCAGCCAACTGGAGCTGTAGTCCGCACCCTGCTTCCCGGACAAAGCGTCCACGTACTGAGCATTCTGGTAGTTGCTAATTCCCATACCTGCAACGCTAGTCGCCGCGCCCATAAGAGCGGAATTACCCTGCTGACGGGCCGCGTATGCTTGGTTCATGTGCCCCTGAGCGTTGGAGAAGTTCTGGAATGCGGCGTCGGCATGGCCGAGACCCTGTTGCATTCCGGAGATCGAACGCCCAAACGAGCGTCCGATATCCTGATTAACCCCGACTCCGATGCCCACCGAGGCCTGCCTCAGGTTGGACTGGGTCTCAAGGGCGGACATTTTAGATTGGTTTCCGACAGCGGTGAGGGCGATGGCTTTGATGTAATCGTCATCCGCTCGGGCGTCGGTGGACGCGTTGTCGATGCCCATGCGCTCGTTGCGCCGTCGCAACGAAGCATCGGAGGCCGCATCGGCGGCGGCGTATTCGGAGGCACGGCCTTCGGCGGAGGTCGCTTCGCGGGCGGGTCCTGCGGCCCGGCGGAGTAAAGACTCCTCCATCGGGCGGAACTGCTCGTCGTACTGCTTCTTGTTTGCCTGACGCATCTCGTAGAACTCGAGATCGATGGCCTCCATCTTTTTATCAAGGGCTTCCTGCTTACGGAGAGCCTCCATCTGCATCTCTTCAAACTCAGTGGAGCCGCCTTTGCAACGGATGGTTATAATCTTATACATCGGGGACTCCTCGCTCACGTTGGAACTCTACGCTGTGGGTTGATTGCTTAGTAAACCCGTGCTTCTTCAACTTACGCAGGTACCCTTCTCGTGTGGTCATCCCGAAAATGATCTCGCAGTTATTGCGGTCAGCTTCTGAGGTGACGCGCAGGATCAATAAGTCGAGCGCAAGGTTCCGTTGGTTGGGGGCGGCTTCAGGGTTTGATAACACATTGCCGAGCAGAGCTCCGGCAGTGTGCTGAAAATAGTAGAGCCAAGTGACGCACAGTGGGGTCCCGTCATCGTCCTCGACCATCCACCCGGTCGGAGGTAAACGGTGGCTCGGCACGACGTAGTCCACGCCGTGTCCATGCCCTGTCCACCATTTGAGTAGATGGTCGTAATCGGTATTGCGATCCCAGAGTCTTACTCTCATTACTTGACCCCTCTCAAAAAGTCGTACAGCCCTTGAGGCCCTCCGATGGCCTTCGGCCTCGCGGTAATCGATCCGTCGGAGGCGCGGGTAATGATCCCGGCCTTCGCCAAATCCTCAACGGTGGTGGCGGATTCTGTCCCGTCTCCGATGCGTCTTTGCAGTACGTCGACGTCGGAGTTCAGGTCAACGATGGTTCTAGCCATCGGGATTGGTCCTCGTTCTGGTCGGTTCATCGTGCTCTCCCACTGGTTCCTACCTCTAGGGATACAATGTTCGCCGGGTTTGTTAAAGCCTCAACCTCGAAGCTCCACTCGCGTCCGCGCTTCATAACAGGCAACTTGCGTACTTTGTCGGAGTTGATCTGGATGTCGAGCTGTGCGTCGACCTCGTTATAGGCCCGGAACTGGATCGGGTACTCAGTCGCAAGAATGCGAACAGAGATCACCGCCATCGGGATATCGGCTACCTCAGTTCGGCCCCGCCACTTGACGAGACGGTCGCCTTCCTCGCCTGTGTCGAAGACGTAGGCGTCCCCCTCGGGGTCGGAAAGGAGGAAAACGACCCCGAGATAACTGGAGGACGTGTACAAATCTCTGACGTTTTGATCGGAAAGGCGGACAAATCCCCCTCCGTCGGATTGCAGGCCCATACGGTAGATCTGTCCGTCTTCGTCCGCGAGCACGTAGATGGTGTTATCGAAGGAGACAATCCTCGTTTCGGTCACGTTAATGTTGTCTCTCCACCACCGCTCAGCTATCAGGTCGTCCGAGACGACGGCAACGTTGGTCCCCGATACGGCGGCTAGGCCGATGGGGGTTGAGAAGTACAGCAGACCATCCATCTCGGTCGTGGAGAAGATCGAGGTCAAGAGCTCGAAGCCCTCCACCTTAATCTTGCGCAACTCAAGTGGCGTGTTACCAACGATTAGCGCAATCTCACGGTCAGTGAACACGCAAATCGTATCCCCGTAGCGGGCGATGTGCAGGATGTTCCCGGTGAAATCGATAGCGTAATCTGTGGGCCATGCGTACGGGATGTATAGCTCAGACAGGAAGAGCTGAGAGCCCACGTACCCGGCGTAGAAATTCTTCGTTGAGAGCGTCAGCCCCTTCAGGTCGTCGGGAGGCGGGGCCCAGTTCAGCGTCTGGAGCGTGTCCCCATCCAAATCCACGGACAGGGTGAAGTCCTCGTAAACGATAGGATTAGCAATCGGAACCTCTTCGACAAAGAAGAACGCGGTTCCGCCCTCCGTCGTCTCCGTGCGGTAAACTCTCATATGGGTCACGTTTGCCGGAGCGTTCGCCGTGGCAATGGTGAGCGTCACGTACTGCGTCGGCAGGACGGCCACCGGGTCAGACGGAGCTGAAGGTGCTGACTCCTCGCCACGGTCGGTGACGTAGGTGAAGACGTACGAGCGGTAGTATGAGTATTCCTCACTGGCCGGAGCGTACTGAATCTGGCAGAGGTCGCGGTACTGGTTCGTAGCGATGTCCTCTCCGTTGTTCTCCATCTCACCTTTGGCAATCGTACCGCCCACGTAGGCGTCGGTGTCGTCGACCCGGCCACTGGGCTCAGGGTAAACGGTGCCGAGGAAGCGCCCCTTATCAGAGGTCATCTCCCCGTACATGATGAAAGTAAATCCGGTGGTGTTGTACGCCGGGTGTTGTGGGGCGGTCCGTGGGACGTCGTAGGTGTAGGTGAGCACCGTTTCGTTGGTCTCCGGGTCCACGTCGGACGCCACGATGACGTCACTATCGGCGATGGGGCCACTGGAATCGATGGTCTTGTCCGCCGTCACCTCCATATAGTAGCGCCACTTGAACGTGAAGTTCAGCTCGCCTACGTCCCGGCCTGTGATGAATACCGACGTGATTTCGTCCGGGTCTACAGGAGCGGGGACCCCCACGGGCCGCTCTTCAAAAGGGCCCACTCCATCTGTACGGCCTCGATCATACATTCCTCCGCCGGGACGGGTGAAGTACACCCGCTCGTGCTCGTCAGTAACGACAACAGAAGGAGCGACGTAAGTACCACGCTCAGCGATTTCATAGAGCCCCTTCGGGATTGACCCGCCTTCATTATGTAAAGTGTCGTGCAGATGGCTGATGTGCGCCGGGGCTGGGGTCGGGTCGGTTACGTCGTACCCGAGCGGAATCCGAGTCTCGGATGCCAACGTCGCAACGTCAGGGGCCCGGAACGGTTTGACTGACAGGTACCTCAGGTCGCAATCAATAGCGTCAATCGCCTCGGATTTGTCAAGGAACCGAGGGTCGACGGCGGGTCTCATGCCTGCAAATGGTTTATAGTCTAGCTTCATGGGTAGTCGCTCCCCGTAATAATTCCTTGAGACACAACGGTCACGTCCTTACCTCCGTCGAGGATGGCCGCGCCTGCGGTTCCGCCTCCGGCCCCGCCGAAGGACCCTGCGCTCGCTGAAGACGTTCCGCCGCCCTCTCCGTTAACTCCGGGGTTGCAGTCTCCGCCCTTTCCGCCGTACGCGCCGTCCTGCCAACAAACAGCAGACGGTCCGCCTGCGGCGGCTCCGTAAATCTCGGTGGACCCGTTGTTGCCTTTGGGAGGGCAGTTTCCGTCGTCGTGCCCGTACCCTCCGCCGTATCCGCCACCGCCAGACCCGCTCAATTCGCCGACATATGGGCGAACGCCACCGCCGCCGCCACCGCCACCGCCGCCGCCGCCGTATATTTCACCGTCGGCGTTGTGGAGGATGAGGTCGGACTGCACCTCAATCGCGGGGCTTCCGTCCCCACCGCTTACGGGGCTCGGACTGTTACCCCCACCGCCTCCATTGCCTCCGGTGCCGTTCATCCCGTAAATCTCCCCTCGGTTGGTGAGAGTGATAAGGGACCCGGCAGGGAACGCGGACGAGGCCCAGAGGGCGGCTTGATGCCGGACTCCAGAGGTGACGATTGCGTCCTCCTCAACGGTGACCCAGATATTCACAGGCTCCGTCGGGGAGTTGGTGAGGGTGAACAAATCAACGTCGGCCGCAGTCCCGAAGATGTCGACCTCCCAGTGGTCGTCCCCAAAGGTGAATGACCGCTCCTGACTGCCTTCCTTGGTCCAGATGCGGGTGACTTCCTTAGCCACCACCGCGCCCTCTACGTCCTCGCCAATCCACATGTGACGGACCCGTTTAGCCACGACGGTGGGGTCGACGTCACTGGTGGGCTCTCCAATCCAGAGACCCCCTGCGGTGACGAATTTGGAAGTTACAGGCATTAGGTTACGCTCTCAAATTCGATTGCGATGTCGCCCACCTCAACGATAGTAGGTGGGGTGGGGCCTGTGTGCTCCTTGTACTTGATATGCTTAAACGTGTAGAGCCCGGTCAGAGGCTCGGCCAAATCGGAGCGTTCCGCCGACTCATCGAGGAGCGGTCGGTTCAGTTTGGTCTTGTTGGGGTCGGTGCCCGTCTGCACAACCTTCGCCGCATCAACGGTAACGATGTTCACATCCTTAACCTCTGACAGCCCAATCGCTTCGTGTTTGACCTGTAGAGGCTGGATATGGGTGGCCCAAATCGATCCATCATCGATGTGAGTATTGTTGATCTTCTTGACGGAAAGATTTCCGTTGTTGTTGAAAATTGTACTCGTATCCGGCGGGAGGACGGTGGTGGTCTCGAGGGTAAGTAAATAGTCCGTTATGTCCTGAAAAGCCTGAGCCGTGAACCAATGCTCCGCCCGGGTTCCGGACGGGAACTGATAAGACACAGGGGCGTCTGTGGTGAGGACGTTACCCGTCCGGTCGACCACCGTAACCACCTCAGCCGTATCCCCCGTCACGAGGGTCAGATAGAAATACTGGGGACTGGACACATCCGGAAACCCGGAACCGTCCGCTACCGTAATTGTGCTGTTCACCCCGGGGTTGGTCACGAGGGTCGTAAGAGTGGTTCTGAAAAACTGGTCAACTTGCAGATTACTTATACCGGGCATATCATCCTCCAATCCACCCGCCAATCGGGTAGCATGCGTAGTAAGGAGGGCTCCCGCCGTACCCGAAGGTGGCGGAAGGTTCTCCGTAAAATAAAGTCTCGTCCGGATCAGGGCCGGGGCCGGGGCCGGGGTCGGGGTCAAGCGCCCCGCTGTCGACATACATGTGGGATATCGAGACGGTGGTCGGCAACACCTCCGCGATCAGCACCGGGGGTGCCGGGTCTAAAACGGCAACAATCTCTACGAGCTCAATGTCGAGCCCGTAGAGGCCTCCCCCGCTAACCGTGGTTGTGGAATCTATCTTCATTCGGCGAGCCTGTATGCAGGTTTAACGACTAACGGAATCTGCGTCAGTACGGTCTGAGTGCCCCTTACCTCGATGTCCGTCGAGGTGTCGGCGGCATCTTGGGCGTCTAAATGGATAAAATCTGAAGGGAACGTACCGTCGGGGGTGATTAATACGTCGTCTGGGTCAAACGAGGAACCCAAAAACTCGCCGTTGACCACCCAGTCAGATTCGTAAGATACCTCTATACTGCCCAGATTGTCCTGCCAACCTGTAGTAGGTGGAAAGGTCGTATTTGATGGGTTGGTGGCGATGACCCCTCCTACGGAGGCGCACGACCAACCTCCGGGAGAGCCCTCAGACGCGACCAAGACACTTCCGGCGGAAGGCTTATACCTCGGTCTGCCGTTCTGCACCCCATCGTAATAAAAGGTTTGGGAGGACCCACCGTCAAACCTAACGTCGATTGAAGGTAGTGTCGCAGGCCCAAGCCCCGATACGTCGCCATCCACGATGGGGCGTAGAACAAACCTATCAGCTATCTCTGAGTCCAGTATCTGCACCCAGTTCCAAATCGGGAGAGCGTCGAGGTCCTCAGGGCCTAGAACCGATTTATCTTGAACCAGTACATCCGCCCACAAGGCCTCCGATTTACTCGTGATAACCCAGACATAGTCTCCTACCCCTCCTCCGACGTACATGGACCGGGACAGGAAGAGCTCTTGGGTCTCGTGTTTAAATACGGGGGACTCTCCTTGGGACCTCCCGGTGAAGAGGTACCGCCCGTGAAAATAACGAGTGTCCGTGCACTGAATATCAATGTAACTCGGCGGCAGGTCAGTTCGTCCGAGGAACACCTGAAGCTCGTAGCGTTTGCCGGGGGTCAGGCTGTCAAGGTAAGAGCTCATCTCGACTGGGTCATTAACCCACGAGACGCGGACCTTGCCTAGCTGTTCGTCTTCGATGGTGGCCGGGAACTTCGCCACATAACTGGTCGGATCAGCGGTGTCTACGAGGACCACAAAAGCGGCCTTGCCGGTCAACACGTACGGGACGCCGGACGAGTCCTGTTGGAGTGAGAGGACGATATCCGGGGCGTCGTCGCCCTGAACTACCGTAACGGGGGGTGTTTTAAGTCTGGCCATGTCAGTTACCTCGCAATTTAAACGCTTCGCGAACCACCCAAGGAATCTGAGTAGGAATCGTCTGATTAACCCGGGGTTCTCCTGAGAACCAACCCGGAATGTGATTTGATTCGGGGACGTAATCCGTCCAGTACGGGCTAACGATGTCATATAGTCCTATCCCTTCCCCTCCCGGGGGTGTCGCCTCAACATAAATCTGAGCGCGATAGCTGATGTCGGGGGTTAGCTTCGCAAACTCCGCGTAAAACGCGTCCGAGCGTGAGCCTTCTAAGTTAAGGGTCCCGGGAGCCGGGGACCCCAGTTCGAATTGAGCGACATGCACTCCGTCCGGAGTGACGACATGCAACGTGCACCTAGTGTTGTTGAACCGAAAAGGCTCGCCATCAGCTGTCACCGTAAAAGTGACATCAGGGAGGTCGTACTCGAATGAGGTGATCGAACTGGCCCTCTGGCAAGTCATGAAGCGCTCCTATTCAAAATGGCCCGGAAGGGTCCGGGGTGCAAACTCCCCGAAATCCCGGGATACCGCGATCTTCGCATTAGAAACCGCGCTCTCATATTTATGATCGTAGATAGCGGCGGCGTCCGGATTGGTCCACTGTTTCTTCGGGACTATCATCAGGTCCTTGACGATTCCGGCGGCGATGCCGTCGCTCCATCGGTCAAAGAAGTTACGCTCAACCCGCTCGGCCTCACGGCAAAGGGTGAGTGAAACGACCGGAATGATGATCTGGCCCTGAAGCCCGGAAGGCCAATCGCTCTGTAGCTCAAAAGTGGTGCGGTCCTGCGCAAGCAGGTACGCTTTCCCGTTCACGAGATCTCCACTCTCCTGATACCTCATCTGGGTCAATGTGAGGACGTCCATCACATCGGGAACCCCCTCAAGTCCATAAACTGCCTGATCCTCGAAGATCTTGATGGGGTCATGTTGTCCGATCAGCGCTCCAGATCGTCGACAGAACTCCCGAATGGTCTCCTCGCGCTGAAGCTCATACAGCGGCATCTGAACGCCCGGAACGTGCGGGAGGACCAAACGGTCGAATTTCGAGAGCTCGGTGTAATAGAAGTCGGAAATCGGCTTGTAAGGCATGCTGTTCATCTAAACCCCCATCCCGTAAAGTTCAAGGAACCGCGACGCCATCTGTAGCGTCTCCGGATCTTCATTGTCCCTTGAAAGGCACCGATACGCCACGTAATTGATCAGGAGCTTCTGGCCCGTCTGAGTGGTCGTGAGGGTGTCGTTGGAGCTGTAAAGCTCTGAAGGGGGCGTCGTGACCACTTCGTCCACGTAATAGAACTCGGGGTGGGACTCAAACATAGAAGCCGCCGCCTCGTTCAGCCAATCGACCATCGACGCTCCAAACTCCCCCGGGTCACCGGGAGTCGTTACCGGGTCGCTTTGCCAACGGAATGGCGCTTCAGAATCTGAGATCAGATCCCGAACCTTCCGGATCAGCACAGAGGCGGCGTAGGTCATTAGTCATCTCCGAGAGGTTTGAGCTCGTCGAAATGGCGGTCAATCGCGGCCCGGAATCCGGCGGACTTAGCCTTCGGGTGGGTGGGGATGTCACGGTCCTGCGTGAACTCACGAAGCTGATCCTCCGTCCAACCTGACGTGTCGGGGCGGCCTGTGCGGGGGTCCGGAGTAGAGGCCACTTCGGGGGTCTTCTCAACCTCAGGCGCTTTCTCAGGCGCTTTCTCAGGCGCTTTCTTGGGCATAGGCCCCATCCCTGCGCACTTACGCATCTCGTCGGTGACCTCGTCGGGCGGAACTACGCGATAATTGTTACGGTTACGTAAGAATACGCTCTCACGATACACGCGAAAGGTTCCGATATCTGTGTTCTCCATCAACTTCACACTCATACTATTCTCCTTCGAGTTATTTGTTTTATACCACTTGTCATGAACTCCGCCAACCCCTACCCCTTCCAAAAGTAAGCTTGAGGCATTACCCGAGTAACAATGATGTTCCCGCCATAGGTGTCTGTCGCCCCTTTACGACTACAATTAACTATGACCGCATCAGCCGGGGTCAGGTGAGAGATGTCGAGATAGAAACTAACGGTCTGCCGCTCATCGGCAGAGTTGTCCGGAAGAGTTACCGTCTGAGAGTAGATGTCCGCAGTCCCATGGGTCCCGTCATATACAAACCCGTCAGATTCCTGCACCACGCTGACTTCAAAATCAACTTCCTTCCCGACTTCGTTGGTCGTACCGAAGTATGTGAACTCGAAGTTGAGGGCTATCGAGGTGTCGATTCCTTCCTCGAGACTATAGCTGACCATAAAGGCGTCGGTAAAACCGTTCTCAAACTTATTGTACTTGGGTTTGAGCGTCAGAGCAGGTGCATACGGGACGTCAGCATCCTTGGCCGACATGTCGTTATTCTTAAGAGCAAGGGCCATCCCGCCTTGGAGGGTGCGGCGACCACGTGCCTTCCCAAAGTAGAAGATCCCCGAAGGTTCGAGCTCCACCCGGTCCGTGCCCAGTTTAAATTGCTGAACCACCGGAACGGTCGTAACGTTCGAGGTCAGCCTCATCCGGCCCCAGTACAGAGTGTGCCCGTTAATCTCTTTAAGCTCCCACTCCGTCGATTCTCCGAACTGCACCCACGGGTCGTAGTCGAAATGCCACTGCTCCGACACGCCGTCGAGCGTAGCGAGATTATCGGCACGTTGGTTAGTTCGGGAAAACGGGTCAAAGGTGGAGTTAACGGCCATGTACCGGATCGGGGCCCACCCTAAGGTGTCCCCTAACCAAATCTCAGTTACAAGATTGTCGTGCAACCCCACTCCGGCGGTCTCGATCTTAGCCTTCAGACCCCCGTACTTGAAATCGCCCCCGAAGTAAGTCGTCTCGCCGGAGGTCACCGAAGCAAACATGCCCGCTGAAGACCCCGAGTCAGATGCAAAAATGGAGGTCTTGTCTACGAAATTTACGTCATCGTCGGTTTGCAGGATGACCATACTCTCGACGGTGGTGTCTCCCCCGACGCACAGTTCCGGGTTCTCGTCACGGGCCCCGATCACAACGTTTTTGAGAGGTTGCGCACCTGTTCCGGTAAAGGTTACCCCGGCATCGTCCCCGGTGGGGGCCACGGAGATGAACTCAAGGAGGGCGTCCGCTTCCCCTGCCCCCGTCTGAAGATCCGCAATGTTGCCTGCGTTGGTCGAAATGTCCTGCTCATTCTGGGCCTCTTTCCCGGTCAGAACGAGAATTTCCTCCGCATTGGCATCCGTCTTGGTGAACCCCGCGTTGATCTTCTCCGCCCAAGTGGACATGGTGTCTACTACAATCTCAATAATGGCTAATCCCATGGCTTTTCTCCTTACTGGGGTGAATGCACCCTATTCCTCCGCAAGCTCAACTACCCGCCGACTATTTTGACGATAAGTTTTTGAGCTGTCGCGTCTGAAACCTGCTCTGCCGCTTTCGGGGTGCCCAGATGCGCGTCGATTGCCTTGATCGCTTTAGCCTGCTTCCTTGCCAACAACGCACGGTTTACACCAAAAACCGATGAGGCCAAGGCGGCAACGCCAGTATAGACGATTCCCGCAATGCCTCCGGTCGCCGGATCAACCAGATCCACCACCGGCTTGGCCGCGTTGATCCCTGCCTGCGTCCTTTCTTCATAACGGGAAAGGCCCGTGCATCCCGCCGCTAATATTACCATCGCCAGTACTGCTATTAATTTTTTCATAATTACTCCGTTGTTTTATTCCATCCTCGGGATCGCCCCATATCAATATCTCTCAACCACTCTCTCATGTCACTATCACGTTCGTGCAGAGCATTCCGATCCGCCTCGCTTTCAGACGCTTGCTGTTCCACCGTATGGATGCGTTGATTCAAGTCGGTGACCTCTTTTGTAAGCGCCTCGATTCTGGCGCGGTTATACCCAAAGGCTTCGTAATCCTCGTTGAGCTGAAGGATGCGAGACATCAACATGTCCTTTGTCTCTTTCCCGGTCTCACGCACTGGCCGGACGGTCATCGTAACAAAAGAAACAAGACCACCGCACAGGATGGTCAAGAGGACGATTACCGATACAATCAAAGGCCAACTGACCTGAGAGCGCTGTTCCACTCTATCAACGCGGTGATGCAGTTCCCTTCCCTGAT